>ERZ825137.637-NODE-637-length-48865-cov-6.198484_pt1 | contig 48865 bp, 44 predicted proteins | sample MGYA00519873_ERZ825137 | MGnify/ENA primary metagenome ERZ825137 (study PRJEB31778, sample SAMEA3449190) | human gut metagenome | biome: human gut; feature: human-associated habitat; material: faeces | place: United Kingdom | collected 2010/2012 ...
CAGATATTTCGAGTCTATCGGTAAGGGCAACAATACGGAAGAACCGTAAATAAAAAATTCAACAAATATATTTGATGCTCCTTGATTATCTGCAGACGTTGAGCATACTGTATTGCAAAAAACACCATACCTAATTGTTTAGCAGTGCGTTTGTAGTGTTGATCTTCCCCGATCGCCTCGTTAGAGACGGTCGGGGTTGTTTTTTAGTTCCGTAATCCTTTATTATCGTTGAGACGATTATGTTTTTACAAAGCGTGATTATCTGCCGAGTTCAGAGTAGGAATTAAGTAACAAAGAAACAATGAAGAAGAACTAAAACAAAAATTTTCGTTCGTATTCTTCGCTTGAATAAAGGAAAGAGATGAAACTTTTTACATAAGTATGATTGTAAAGCTTGTTCGCATAGCAAAGACAACCGTGATTTTGGCAGAGAGCCGTTGTGCGAACGCAAAAAACGAGTGTCGGCAAAGAGGCAAATCGGATAATTCGATGACAACGCAAGCTAAGCGTTTTTTAAGATAATCAATCGATTATAATCGGTTATGGCAGATGTGCGATTGGTACAAAGAAACATCGAGAGGTGTATAAAGGGAATACCGCTGCTAATAGAGAAAATTTGATTTTTCACTGCCGTTTTTGCTATTTTTACTTGCAAAACAGTTGACAAAATACTTTACTTGTAGTAGAATATACGAGCATTTTGTATTCGGAGGCGTATGCGACTTAGGATTAGCCCCCTAAATCGGACGTTTTCGATGTGCGCAATGCAGTCATGTCGTGGAATTAGCGTGAAATGATTTCGTCGGCGTGCGACTTAAATAATAAAGGATGATTTATAAAATGAAAACTTTTATGGCAAACGATAAAGTTGCCGCTTCGCAGCGCAAGTGGTACGTCGTTGACGCAGCAGGTCAGCCGCTCGGTCGTCTTGCAAGTCAGGTGGCAGCAGTTCTCAGAGGTAAGAATAAGCCCATTTATACACCGCACGTAGACACCGGAGATTACGTAATCGTTATCAATACCGATAAGGTTGCTCTTACCGGAAAGAAACTCGAACAGAAGTTCAAGAGACATCACACTCTTTACATGGGTGGACTTAAGGAAGTTCAGTACAAAAAGTATATTGCCGAAAACAGCGACGACGCAGTTTACACCGCAGTAAAGGGTATGCTTCCCAAAAATAGATTGGGCAGACAGATGCTTAAGAAACTTAGAGTTTATAAGGGTAGCGAACACGAGCATGCAGCTCAGCAACCCGAAGTGATGAAATTAGTAGAAAAGAGGTACAACTGATATGGCTAAGGCAGTTAATAAAAAGAAGGTTCAATTTCTCGGTACCGGTCGTAGAAAGAAGGCAATCGCAAGAGTAAGATTGCTCCCCGGAAACGGCAGCGTGGTAGTTAATAAGAGATCGCTTGACGAGTACTTCGGTCTCGACACTCTTAAGCAGATAGTTAATCAGCCCCTCGTTTTGGTAGGCGCAACGGATAAGTACGACGTATACGTTAACGTTTACGGCGGCGGTACTTCCGGTCAGGCAGGCGCAATCCGTCACGGTATTGCAAGAGCTCTTTGTGAAGCAGACGCATCGTGCAGAGGCGCACTTAAAAAGGCAGGATTCCTTACCAGAGATCCGAGAATGAAGGAACGTAAAAAGTACGGTCTCAAGAAGGCTCGTAAGGCTCCGCAGTTTAGCAAGAGATAATTTTCTCGGTAATAATTTGTTTAAAAAACTCCGCAACGACATGTCGCGGAGTTTTTTGAGTGTAAGCGCAATTGTATTGACGGCGCAGCGATTCTGCGGAATAAAAGGAAGCGATTGACGTTACGCAGACTAATCGGAGTCGTAAATGAGCGGCGAAACGTTTTCTTTATTTTATCTGTAATCGTGATGCGGTACGTTCGGAGGCAAAGCGCAAATATTTGTGTTATAATTCGTCAAAATAATTCATAGATTATAGTGAGCGCAGCGTTCGAAATAAAAAATGCGAAAGTTGTGTTTAAGGATGGTCTATGAGAGCTTATGTAAAAACAAGATGCGATTTGCTTGCCGATTATATTATACGCACGGGAGCAACTGTCAGAGATACCGCAAAAGTTTTCGGCGTCAGCAAATCTACCGTACATAAAGACGTTACGTCAAGACTTTATTCGTTCGATGCAGTTAAAGCAAAAAAAGTCAGTGAAGTATTGGAGTTCAATTTAAGCGAGAGACATTTGAGAGGGGGCAATGCCACAAAGCAAAAATACCTTAAACTAAAAAAACGATAGCAAAAAACGAGCGACTTGCAAATTCAAGCGATCCACCGAGTTGAAGATTGGGGGATACGTAGCAAATATCGCTCGTTTTTTGACAAAATAAAAAATCGCAAACAGTAATCGACAAATCGAACGCTTATATCGAGGCATATCATATGCCTTCAATAAATGCGGACAAATTTGTCCGAAGTAAGACGAAGATTATTTTATATCGTACTTCTCTTTGTATGCCATTAAGGCTCTTGCGAGTTGATCGGGACAAGAGGTTACGCCTTTGCACGGTATGCCTTTAAGCCTATCAATAACTTCGTCTATATGCATTCCTGTTACAAGTCGAGAAATACCTTGTTGGTTGCCCGAGCATCCGTGTATAAATCGGCAAGAAGTAATAACGTTGTCTTCGTTTACAGTAAAAATAATTTGTTTACTACAAATGCCGGAGGGGCGATAAGTTTCTAATCTGTCCATAAAAATCTCCTTTTTAATCGACAAGCTGTTCGTGCAGCATAGCGTAAATTTCGGCGGCTTTGGACTGCCATTTGCTTGCAACGGCTTTGGCGATTTCTTTGTTTTCTACGTTTAGTTTGATGTCGACAGTGGTTTTCATATAATCCACGATTTTAAGAGTGCAAGTATAAGTTTTGTCGGGGTTCAGGCGATAGGAGGTAGAATACTCCTGCTTGCGACGATACATCGCCCGATTTTCCTTTACAAAATCCGTTATCTCCGAACGGATGGAAGCCGGGATTCGCGAATAAAAGAGCGAAAGGCATGCTCTTCCGTCCGAAGTTATCGAGTAATACGTGGTATTGTCTCGCACTGTTTTGTAGATAAAACCCGCTTCGATAAGCAGGTTGAGCGACTGTACGCAATCCATGTATTCGAGCCAGGTGTTTTTGTAATAGCAAGCTTCCATTATAATGCTTTCGGTCATGGGAACGTCCATTTTGTCCATAAAAAACAAAACTATTAATTTGTTTACTACGCTGTCGCTTGCCGCTTTCATCGGTAGAAAAACGCTCCTTTGTCGCAAAAAGTAAAGCCTGACCGCCGTATCCGAACATTATTTTATAGTTCGATTTAAGCCCGAATCGATATAATTATACCATACAATTTTTAGTTTGACAATAGGAAAAACAAATTTTTTCAATATTTTTTCTGTATAAATTTTGGTAAAACGGCAAAATAACAATTGCAATACATATTTTTGTATGTTATAATACCTAAGATTAAGGCAAAGTTGTACATAATATAATGTGTTCGGATTGGCTGCCAGACAAAAAATATAATGCAACGGCGAGGGAATATGGCAAAAACGCTATTGGCAAAATTGAAAGAAGCGCTCATATCGGTACTGCCGATAACATTTATCGTTCTTATTCTTTACTTTACTCCGCTGGTGGACTTGACTAAAACAGAGTTGGTCGTTTTTGTCGTGTCGGCAGTTCTTTTGATTATAGGTATAGCGCTTTTTAATCTCGGCGCCGATCTTGCCATGACACCTATGGGAGAGCAGATAGGTACCGGCCTTACCAAATCGAGGAAGTTAAAACTGCTTTTGCCGGTTTGTTTTGCTATGGGCGTACTCATTACCGTTGCCGAACCTGATCTTTCGGTGCTTGCAAAGCAGGTCGCTAATGTTATAAACGGCAAAGCGCTTATCTTTACTGTAGGTGGCGGTGTCGGACTTTTTCTGTTGATAGGCGTATTAAAAATAGTTTTCAAGCGCAACTTGTCTCCGCTGCTTATGTTTTCTTATATGCTTTTGTTTGCTTTTGCCGCTTTGGTTATAGACAGCGGTAAGGGGGAATTTATACCGTTATCTTTCGATGCCGGCGGCGTTACGACGGGGCCTATAACAGTACCCTTTATAATGGCTTTGGGCGTAGGCATCTCCGCAACGGTCGGCGGAAAGCGCAGTAACGAAAACAGCTTCGGTTTAGTTGCGCTTTGCTCGGTAGGACCCATGCTTGCGGTTATGATCCTTTCGCTTACGGCAAGCGGTTCGCTGGATTATAAATTAAGCGATTATTCTATGACTGCGGCGTTGGAAGGACTATCCGACGTAATACTCGCAACGTTCTGGGAAGTAGCAAAGGCGTTAGGACTTATAGTTATATTTTTTGCCGTGCTGCAAATTACGGTGCTAAAGCTGCCCAAGTCGAAGTTGCTGCAAATAGGTATCGGAATTTTGTATACGTATGTGGGTTTGGTGGTATTTCTTACTGCGGTAAACGTCGGCTTTATGCCGATAGGATTTAAACTGGGCGAAGAACTTTCATCCGTTCATCCAGCTGTAGTTATTTCGTTCGCAGTTTTAATCGGAGCGGTTGTCGTACTGGCCGAGCCTGCGGTGCATGTACTTAACAAGCAAGTCGAAGAAATTACCGACGGTGCGGTAAGCAAGCGTTCTATGCTTATAGCTTTGTCTGTTGGCGTAGGCGTATCTATAGGACTTTCGGTAATAAGAGTAATATACGGATTTTCAGTGTTATATTATCTTATCCCTGGCTACATATTGTCGCTAGCACTGTCGTTCTTTGTCCCTAAGATATATACGGCAATCGCATTCGACTCCGGCGGAGTTGCGTCAGGACCGCTTACGTCCAGTTTTATATTACCTTTCGCAATAGGCATATGCGCAGCAATGCACGGAGAGGAAAACGTTCTTTCGTCTGCGTTTGGCGTAGTTGCGATGGTAGCAATGACTCCGCTTATCACGATACAGTCATTGGGCTTTAAGGCGGTACTCGGCAAAAAACTGAGAGAGAAGATAAGCATGCGTCGCATTTATGACGAAGGCGATGAGCAGATCATAAGGTTTATGTGAGGTGACTATGAACGAAAAGCAGTCCAAATTAAAACCTATCAAAAAAAATAAAAATGAGCTTTCGGCGGTTAAGTTAAAGCTTCTTGTGACAGTAGTCAATCGAAACAAGGGTGAACTTTTTGCCGATTATATCGAATCTAAGGGAGTGAACATGCAAATGGTGGTTTACGGCAACGGCACCGCAAACACCGAAATATTACATGTATTGGGACTTACGAACACCGAAAAAGCGATAATTCTGAGCGTGATAAGGGAAGATAAAATAAAAGAGACTTTGGAGATGATTTCCGATAAATTATCCAACGTAAAAAACGGCAAAGGTATTGCGTTTACCGTTCCGTTTTCGGGGATGATCGGAGTGCAACTGTTCGGTTTTTTGGCGAATAACAGACCGGAAGTAAACGAAGAAGTGTAGTCGGATAGGCTACGGAGGTAATGATGAATAAATTTGAAATGATTTTGTGTATTGTAAACGCCGGCTATGCGGAACAGGTTATGAACATAGCAAGGGCAAAGGGAGCAAGAGGCGGTACTATTATAAGGGCAAGAGGTACTGCCAATCCCGATGCGGAAGCGTATTTTCATATAGCCATTCAGCCCGAAAAAGAAATTCTTATGTTGGTAGTTCCTGTGGAGATAAAGGACAGTATTTTGCATGCGCTGTATAACCAAGTAGGATTAAATACTGCCGGACACGGTATGGCGTTTTCCATGCCGGTCGACGACGTTGTAGGTATAGGCGGTTCGGTTCCCGCTTTGCAGAAAGAGGAAGAACAAGCGAAGGCGGAACAAAATTGAACGGGAGTAATCGATTTATTTCCGCTTCGGACAAAAGCAAAAAATTACCGCTCGATATAAAAGCCGTACTTATAGACGTGGATGACACTTTGCTCGATTTCGATCGCAGCTCTGCTCTTGCTATGGAAAAATGTCTTATAAGCAGAGGTTATGTTTTTAACGACGAAATGTTTGCGACGTTTAAGCGACGAAATAAGGAGCTTTGGCATCAAGTCGAACAAAATACGCTTACCGTCGGTCAATTGCTCGAACGCAGATGGAATATCGTGTTTAACGATATTAAAATAAAAATAGACGGTGTGGAGTTTGAGAAAGATTTTACGGATAAGTTGTTCGATATAGCCGTGCCTATGGAGGGTGCGGAAGATGCGCTCGGTTATTTGCATGAAAGGTATGTAGTGGCGGCGGCTTCCAATGCCATGACAAATCAGCAAACAAATAGGTTAAAGATTAGCGGATTGCACAGACATATCGACAAGTTGTTTGCATCCGAATCGTTGGGCGTAGGTAAACCGTCCGTCGAATTTTTCGAAAAATGTTTAAGCGGTTTGAACGTAGATCGCCGTAACGTCGTAATGATAGGTGATTCGCAGCGAGCGGATATAGCCGGCGCATGCGGAGCAGGTATCGCCGCCGTTTGGTTCGATCACAAAAAAAGCGGGGAGACTTGCGACGACGCAGTCGCTACGATAACTTCACTGAGGGAAATAAAGGAACTGCTGTGATTTTGTACCACGAAGCCTTACCGTCACAATGCGTTATCGCATAAAGTGCGGCTAAAAGATTTTATGCCGGATTGCATAAATCGCAGAAATAATTTGACGAGAGCTGTGTTCTCGTCTTTTTTATTTCGACTTTTAAACGCAGATAACAGAAATCGGTTAAAGAGATGAGTCGGTTATATGTGCGGCGGGTAGGGAGACGGAACTTAATACATTTCTATTTTGCGCCGATAGAAAGCGGTGCCACAACAGACGACGAATAAGACAATAAAAAACGTCGCAGACAAAATCGTCTGCGAACGTTTTTTATGGAAGGTAAAAATGAAATTATATATTTTACGCTTTGTTGCTGCTGCCGAGAACGTTTACTATCTTGTGTCTCACACATTCGGTAATAAGAGTTCTTGCAGGTCCGAGATACTGACGAGGATCGAAGTGCGTCGGATTTTCTGCGAGGTGACGACGTATAGCTGCGGTGCAGGCAAGTCTGAGGTCGGAGTCGATATTTATTTTGCAGACAGCCATGCTTGCGGCTCTTCGCAACATATCTTCGGGAACGCCTTTGGCGCCGTTCATGCTGCCTCCGAATTCATTTATGGTATGAACGTATTCGGGGAGTACGGAGCTTGCCCCGTGAAGTACGATGGGAAATCCGGGAAGGCGTTTTTCCACTTCCTCGAGGATGTCGAAACGAAGCTTGGGCTCGCCTTTAAATTTGTATGCGCCGTGCGAAGTTCCGATTGCTATAGCAAGGCTGTCTACGCCGGTTTTTTCCACGAATTCCTGAACCTGATCGGGATCGGTGTAGCTGCTTTCTTCGGCGCTTACGTTTACGTCGTCTTCGACGCCTTCGAGTCTGCCGAGTTCGGCTTCTACTACTACGCCGTGGTCGTGAGCGTAATTAACTACTTCTTTTGTTATGCGAATGTTCTCCGAAAGGGGATGTTTGGACGCATCGATCATAACGGACGTAAAGCCGTCTTTGATGGATTGAACGCAAAGTTCGTAGCTATCGCCGTGATCGAGATGTAAGCAGATAGGAAGACCGGAGTCTTCTACGGCAGCTTCTACGAGCTTGCGAAGATATATCGGGCTGGCATATTTTCTGGCGCCTGCCGATACCTGAAGAATAAGCGGTGAGCGTTCGAGCTTGCCCGCTTCGACTATGCCTTGAATAATCTCCATGTTGTTTACGTTAAAAGCACCTATCGCATAGCCGCCTTCATACGCCTTTTTGAACATTTCGGTTGAAGTAACCAATGGCATTATATGTACCTCCAAAGTTAATCTGACTATATTATACTATATTAAAACGAATTACGCCACCAAAAACACACGTAAAATAAAATTTTCTTTAATTTACTTTTGATTGACTTTTATCGCCGTTGCGGTTATACTTTATTTATAGTTGTTTTGCTTACTATTTATGCGAAGCAAAACGCCAAGGGAGAGAAAAATGAAAGACCCAAGAATAAAAACGCTTGCGCATAATCTTGTTAACTATTCTATAGCGTTAAAAAAGGGAGAAAAAGTTTTAATCGAAGCTTACGAAGTACCTTCGGAGCTTGTCGTAGAGCTTGTCAGGGAAGTATATAAAGTCGGCGGTTTGCCTTACGTAGAAACTTTTGACAGAAAAGTTCAGCGAGCTTTGCTTACGGAAACAAGCGAAGAACATCTTAAGGCAATGGCGAAATATGCGTTATGCCGCATGGAGGACATGGATGCGTACATAGGCGTCAGAGGCGGCAATAATTCGTATGACTTAAGCGACGTTCCGCCCGAAAAAAACGAATTATATTCGGCAATATACGGTTATCCCGTGCATCATCAGACCAGAGTTTGCAAAACCAAATGGGTAATTCTGCGCTATCCCAATGATTCTATGAGTCAACTTTCGGGCATGCCTACCGAAAAGTTCGAAGATTTCTATTTCGACGTATGCAATCTCGATTACGGAAAAATGGATAAAGCCATGGATGCGCTTAAGAACCTTATGGATAAGACGGATAAAGTTCGTCTTGTCGCAAAAGATACGGATCTTAGCTTCAGTATAAAAGGTATCGGCGCAGTGAAATGCTCCGGTCAATGTAATATCCCTGACGGAGAGGTTTATTCTGCGCCCGTCCGAGACAGCGTAAACGGCGTTATTACTTACAATGCTCCGTCCATTCATGACGGCGTAAAATTCGAAAACGTTAAACTCGTCTTTAAGGACGGCAAAATAGTAAAGGTAGACGGAAACTATCCCGAGCATCTCGAAAAGATTTTCGATTGCGACGAGGGCGCAAGGTATGTCGGCGAGTTTGCTATAGGCGTTAACCCGTACGTAACGCAACCTATGGGCGATATACTGTTTGACGAAAAAATAGCAGGCTCCATCCACTTTACTCCCGGCGCTTGTTATGACGACGCATGGAACGGCAACGTTTCTTCGCTGCACTGGGATCTTGTGCTTATAATGACGCCTCAATATGGCGGCGGCGAAATTTGGTTCGACGACAAACTTATACGAAAAGACGGACTTTTCGTCATTGACGAGCTTAAACCGCTCAATCCCGAAAATCTTAAATAACTTACGGTTATAATCTCATTACAGGGAGTTATAATATATAAAACAAACATTAAAGGAGTTTGGTTATGAAAAATGTTAGAGTTGCCATAAACGGTTTTGGCAGAATCGGTCGTCTTGCATTCAGACAAATGTTCGGCGCCGAAGGTTACGAGGTGGTTGCAATAAACAACCGTACTTATAATCCCGAAATGCTTGCGCATCTGCTTAAGTACGATTCTACTCAGGGCAGATATGCGCTTTGCGACAAAGTAAGCGTTGAAGGCGACATGCTTGTTATCGACGGCAAAAAGGTAAAATTCCTTGCCGAAGCTGACGCTACGAAGCTTCCTTGGGGTGAAATGAACGTCGACGTCGTTTTGGAATGTACCGGAGCTTACACGTCCAAAGAAAAGGCTGCGGACCACATTAAGGCGGGAGCTAAAAAGGTAGTTATTTCCGCTCCGGCAAAAGACGCAATGCCGACCATAGTTTATAACGTAAATCATACTTCGCTTAAGGCTGAAGACGATATTATTTCGGCGGCTTCGTGTACCACTAACTGCCTTGCGCCCATGGCTAAGGCTCTTAACGATCTTTGTCCCATCGAAAAAGGCTATATGACCACTATTCACGCTTATACCGGAGACCAGTCGACATTGGACGCTCCGCACAAAAAAGGCGATCTCCGCAGAGCGAGAGCAGCTGCATGCAATATTGTTCCCAATACCACCGGCGCAGCTAAAGCAATAGGATTGGTTATCCCCGAACTTAACAAAAAACTCGATGGCGCAGCTCAGAGAGTGCCTGTGGCTACCGGTTCGCTTACCGAACTCGTTGCAGTAGTTAACGGCGTAGTTACCGAGGAACAAATAAACGCTTATATGAAGAAGGTTGCCAACGAGTCTTACGGATATACCGAAGATCAAATCGTTTCGTCCGACATTATTGGTATGACGTACGGATCTCTTTTCGACGCTACGCAGACTAAGGTTACTTCTCTCGGGGACAAGACTTTGGTTAAAGTGGTTTCTTGGTACGATAACGAGATGTCGTATACTTGTCAGATGGTAAGAACTATCAAATATTTTGCTAACCTCAAATAGCTGTAAACACATTTAAGTAATTTATGATCGGCTTTGACCCGGCGGGGATATCCTCGTCGGGTTTTGCTTTTACATTTTTTCGAGTCGTGCGGACGTGCTGTAAATACGGAGTTGTCCTATCTACAATGCAAAATATAAGACCGGGGCATAAAGCAGATCGGATGAGAATGGCTTAATCTAGCTTATCATAAAAATGAAAAACGTTGCCGCATTATATAGTTATATACGATGCGAATATCTTTACCGCACCGCCGCCAGCACTCGGCTTTTTCGTTACATTTCGACAAAAAAATGGTATGCGTATACTGTTTTTTGCGACAAAGTTATGTAATAAGCAGTCGGCAAATCAAACAAATAACGATTAAAATCGACATAAAGGAAAGCAGGATAAATGTCGAAAAGGATAGAGGTTTCGATTATGCGTGACGTAGTACCCGCATTATTCGTGATATGTCGACACTTTGCTGCCGAGAATGGTTTCAAGCGGAAGTGACGATGTTTAGCCGAAGGCATCGATCGGCAGACGCTTTTTCTGCGCTATCGAGAGCCGAGATACCTAATGAGTTTTTGTATTTTTGCACAACACTTGACAACGGACTTGTTTTGCCGTTATAATTGAATTATAATAAGGAGAATCACATGAAGAAAATTATTACAATAGCCGTTTCGTTTGTGATGTGCGTTTTTGTTTTTTGCGCCTGCGCCTCTAACTCCGTGAGCGGAAGCTACGAAATGAGTTACATAGGGAAAAAAGTAGTTATCGAGCTTGGTGCTGACGGAAATTTTACTTATACCGTACCCATAATGGCAGAAGCCGGCACGGAGTCGTTAAAGCCTGAAAAAGTTACGAAAGGCAAATATACGATAGACGGAGACATCATTACTTTCAAATTTAAAGTTACCGACGATATAGAGGGAGAAGTTACTAAGACGGCAACCGCTTCGCTCGACAAGGATGATGACGGAAAGATACTTTCTTTGACTGTGTACCAAAACCGCGATTTAGTCTGGGGCAAATACCGTAAAAAGTAAATTCAGGGTGTTACCGCATCGTAAGCAAAAACGTTATGACAAAATGCGGATTATGACGACGGTTTCTTGGGATGCAAGCGTGCGTCGGAGCATGTCGAAACGTGCCGAATACGGCGTCCGGACTTTTTGCAACGTACCGATTTTTAAATAATGTCAATCAAACGCTTGCGTTTTCGGGTTCGGCTGTGTTATATTTAGCTCAAGCCGTACTATGTGGGGAGCTAGCGGTGCCCTGTACCTACAATCCGCTACAGTAGGGCAGAATACCTGTTGCGGCTCTGCGTATGGAAAGCAGTTGCCGTTAAGTGATGTTGAGTTTAAGGTCTTGTGCAACGGAGCGCTATGAACCGTGTCAGGGCTTGACCGCAGCAGCACTAAGTAGATTGCGACGTGTGCCACGAGGTAGCTTTAGAGGAGTCGGCTGGCGGACGAACGTTTCGGTATGTTTTGTCAAGGCAGGTTGTACGGTGGTTTTTTTGTGAAAAATGACGATGACTTACGTTATCGTCTTTTTTTATGGAGCTATTACGGGCGCACTAATCGTAAATACTTGACTTAAAATGCGTCGAAGTTGTATAATAAATTATTATACGGATAAGTATTATCTATACGGAGAAACACATGTACGAAAAGGTAAATCCCAATCTCGATTTCGTCGAGAGAGAAAAAGAAGTAATCGATTTTTGGAAGAAGAACGACGTTTTTCATAAAAGCATAGAAAAGACCGAAGGCGGCGAAGAGTTTTCTTTCTATGACGGTCCTCCGACCGCTAACGGAAAACCGCATATCGGACACATTTTAACCAGAGTAATGAAGGACATTATACCGAGATACAAGACGATGAAGGGGTATCACGTTTTGCGAAAAGCCGGGTGGGATACGCACGGCTTACCTGTCGAGCTCGAAGTGGAAAAAAAGTTGGGTATGGACGGCAAGCAAGACATCGAAAAGTACGGTATCGAGCCCTTTATCAAGCAGTGCAAAGAAAGCGTATGGAAATACCAGCACGAGTGGGAGCTTATGAGCGACCGAGTAGGATACTGGGTAGATATGGAACATCCGTACGTAACTTACGACGATAATTACATCGAGTCGGTTTGGTGGGCGCTTAAAGAGATACACAAAAAAGGACTTATATACAAGGGACACAAAATCGTTCCGTACTGCCCCCGTTGCGGTACGGCGCTTTCGTCGCACGAAGTCGCTCAAGGCTACAAGGACGTAGAAGAGACGACTGCCGTAGCAAAGTTTAAAGTAAAGTCTGCCGACAATACTTATATTTTGGCATGGACGACCACGCCGTGGACTCTTCCGTCCAACGTTGCTCTTTGCATGCATCCCGATTACGATTACAGCCTTATCGAAGCCGACGGCGTAAGATATATTTTGGCAAAGGAGCTTATACCTAATTTCTTTACCGAGTATACCGAAATAGAAACCAAGAAAGGCAAAGATTACGAATACCTCGAATACGAGGGTTTGTTTGATTTTTATAAAGGCGAAGAGAAATATCATTACGTTACCAACGACAATTACGTAACTCTTACCGACGGCACCGGAGTCGTTCACATTGCGCCGGCTTTCGGTGAGGACGACGCTAACGTAGGCAGAAAGTACGGTTTGCCGTTTGTACAACTTATCGACGAAAGGGGTAAATTTGTAAGCGACGCAGGCGAGTTTGCCGGCGTGTTCTGCAAAGATGCGGACAAACTTATTTTAAAGGATTTGAGCGGCAGAGGATTGTTATTTAAGACAATGAAGGTTACGCACAGCTATCCGTTCTGTTGGAGATGCGATACGCCGCTTTTGTATTACGCTCGTTCGACGTGGTTTATAAAAGTTACTGCGGTAAGAGATTTGCTTATAAAGAACAACGCTTCCGTTAACTGGATGCCGGAGTCCATAGGCAAAGGACGTATGGGTAACTTCCTCGAAAACGTCGTGGATTGGGGACTTTCCAGAGACAGATACTGGGGAACTCCGTTGCCGATTTGGGTATGTCCCGATTGCGGAGAAATAAAGGTGATAGGTTCTAAGGCAGAACTTATCAAAGAGGGCAACTTAGACGGAGATATAGAGCTTCATAAGCCTTACGTTGATGCCATTACGATTAAGTGCGATAAGTGCGGCGGTAAGATGAAGCGTACGCCCGAAGTAATAGACTGCTGGTTCGACAGCGGTTCGATGCCGTTCGCTCAATATCATTACCCGTTTGAAAACAAGGATTTGTTTAAAAAGACTTTTCCTGCCAATTTTATTTCCGAAGCGGTGGACCAGACAAGAGGTTGGTTTTATACGTTGCTTACCATATCGACTTTGTTGTTTAACAAAGCGCCTTTTCGTAACTGCATAGTTTTGGGACACGTAGGCGATAAAAACGGAATAAAGATGAGTAAGCATAAGGGAAACGTCGTGGACCCGTGGAGTGTGCTCGATAAGCAGGGCGCAGATGCGGTAAGATGGTATTTTTACACGACGTCCATGCCGTGGCTTCCGTCGAGATTCAGCGCCGAGGCAGTAAGCGAAGCTCAGCGTAAATATCTCGGAACGCTTTGGAATACTTATTCTTTTTACGTTCTCTATGCAGAGATAGATAAATTCGATCCGTCGGCGTACGATTTTGACAAAGTCAAGTTCTCCGTAACGGACAGATGGGTGCTCAGCGAACTTAACAGATTGGTAAAGACCGTAAACGAGATGCTTGACGAATATCGTATTACCGAAAGCGCACGACTTATAGCCGATTTTGCCGACGAACTAAGCAACTGGTATATAAGATTGGGCAGAGAAAGATATTGGGGCAGCGATATGACGGAGGATAAGGTTGCCGCTTATATGACGCTTAATAAAGTTTTGGTAACTTTGGCTAAGCTTACGGCGCCGTATACCCCCTTTATTGCCGAAAGCATTTATCAAAACATAGTGCGCAGCGTAGACGCAAATGCTCCCGTATCGGTGCATCTTTGCGAGTATCCGACTGCAGACGAAAGATTTATCGACGAAAAGCTCAGCGAGGGTATGAAGGTTGCCATGAATGCGGCGGCGCTCGGAAGAGCCGCTCGTAGTGCGGCTAACATAAAGAATCGTCAGCCGCTCGGAAGAGTGCTTTTGTGCGGATCCAAAAAGCTTGACGACGAGTTGCTTAAAGTTATTGCAGACGAACTTAATGTGAAAGATATAGAATTTATAACCGATGCAGGCGAATTTGTAACTTACGAAGTAAAGCCGCAGCTCAGGACGCTCGGTCCTAAGTACGGCAAACTTATTAACGCAATAAGAGTGCACCTTGCCGCTAATGCCGAAACGGTGGTAAATAAAGTAAGAGCGGACGGAAAATATTCATTTGAAACAGGCGGTGTGGAAGTAGAACTCGGAGAAGAAGATTTACTTATCGGTGTAATAAACAGAGAGGGATATGCGTCCGAATCGGCAGGCGGATTGACTGCGATTTTGGATACTACTCTCACCCCGGCTCTTGTGCGAGAGGGACTTGTAAGAGAACTTGTAAGTAAAATTCAAGCCATGAGAAAGGAAAAGGGCTTCGAAGTAACGGACAAAATCAATATTTATTATCATACTCAGTCCGAACAGCTTAAAGAAATTCTTACTTCGGGTGAAATCGATAAGGACGTTCTTGCGGTAAAAATCGAGGATAAAGAGGGCGGTAAAACGTTGGTTATTAACGGTCTCGAAATCGAACTGGATGCGGAGAAAGCATGATTTCGGATAAATGGACAGACTATGAGGTTATAGCTACCGCAAGCGGCGAAAAACTGGAACGCTGGGGAAACGTTTACCTTTTGCGACCCGATCCGCAGGTTATATGGAAGGGCAAGGATTTAAAGAAATTCGATAAGTTAAATGCACACTACCATAGACACAATACCGGCGGAGGTTCGTGGGAGTTTCGCAAAAAAACTCCTGAAGAATGGCAGATAAGCTATGGCGATCTTACTTTTCTGATAAAGCCGATGGGCTTTAAACACGTGGGACTTTTTCCGGAGCAGGCAGGCAATTGGGATGCCATGAGAGCTATGGTTGGCGAGAAAAAAGACGTTAACGTGCTTAATCTGTTCGGATATACCGGAGGAGCGACCGTTGCGCTGGCTAAGCAAGGCGCAAAAGTAACGCATGTGGACGCAGCCAAAGCTATGGTTGACAGATGTAAGAGTAACGCAATGTTAAGTTTGGTAGCTCCGGACAGAATAAGATATATAGTGGACGACTGTTTTAAGTTTGTCTTAAGAGAGATAAAGAGAGGGAAAAAATACGACGCCGTTATAATGGATCCGCCGTCGTACGGAAGAGGTCCTAACGGCGAAATGTGGAAGATCGAGGACGGATTGTTCGATTTGGTAAAGCTGACCACGCAAATTCTCAGCGATAATCCGCTTTTTTATCTTATTAACAGTTATACGACAGGGCTGCAGCCGGCAGTGCTTGACAATATTTTGGCTTTGACTATGCCGAATGGAAAGCACAAAGGTTATGAAGTTTGTTTGCCTACCGACGAGGGCATCGTTTTACCTGCCGGAGCAAGCGGACTATGGCAAGCATAAGAGGTGAGTTATGGAAGATTTAATCGTGTTATACGAGGACAACCAAGTAATAGTTGTGGTAAAACCGCAGAACGTTCCGTCGCAAGCGGATATTACGGGCGATCTCGATATGCTGACTATAGTTAAGAATTATATCGGCAAAAAATATAATAAAACCGGTAATGTGTTTATCGGACTTGTACATAGATTAGACAGACCTACCGGTGGGGTCATGGTGTTTGCTCGCACGAGTAAATCCGCTGCCAGACTCAGCGAACAGATTAAAGAAGGCGAACTGGAGAAAAAATATTTAGCCGTAGTTAACAACCGACTTAGAGACAAGCGAGGCAGATTGGTAAACTATCTCATAAAGGATGAGGACAATAATATCGTTAAGGTGGTTCCTGCGGCGATAGAGGGCGCAAAAAAAGCGGTGCTCGATTACAATACGCTCGAGTACGCCGAAAATATTTCGCTCGTAGACGTAAAACTTCTTACCGGCAGAGGACATCAAATACGTGCCCAAATGGCTGCGCAGGGTTGTCCCATATACGGCGACGTGAAGTACGGAGACTTACACAAAGGCAGGCTTGCGCTTTGGTCGTACAGCTTGAGATTTTTACATCCCACGACAAAGCAAATTATGACGTTTAAGGTATTTCCTCCTGTCGTTGCTCCGTGGACGCAGTTTGCCATAGAAAAGTATATAAATATTGTAAAACCCGAATAGGAGGTAATAATTATGAGTATAAGCTACGATATCGAAAGATTGCTTAGCTATGCCGAAATCAATTTGCTTATGGACGAAGCGGACAAAGTTTACGTTCGTAACGTTTTAATGCAAAAGATAGGGCTTACCGAATGGGAAAACTCGGAAGTGGACGAGGATGAATTGGAGACGGTTACACTTGACGAACTGCTCGATCCGCTTTACGCTTACGCCGAAAAAAACGGCTGTGCGTCCGATCGAAAAAAGTTTGTCGCAGCGGTTATGGACATCGTTTCGCTTAGACCGGGAGAGATGAAGGATATGTTCGAATCGCTTTCGGCGCATCCTGCAAAGGCTCTTGAATGGGCGTTCGATTACGCCGTAAAAAACGGTTACGCCGTCAGCGGCTTCCGCAGATGGGAAAACAAAGGCGACAAAAATATTGATGTCGTATTTGCCGATTGCGGACAAGTGTCGAGTTCGAAGTATCCGCAATGCGATAGGTGCATAAGTTGCGAGGGATACGGAGAAAATGCCAACGCACGATTTATCAATCTCGATATAGGAGACGGCAGCTGGTATTACAAAGCCGCTGCTAAAGCATATTACGGGGATATGGGTGAGGTAGTTTCTTCGCACGAGCCGCTTGTTATGAACGAAGAAACGTTAAACGCAATGTTCGATTTTGTAGAGTTTGCACCTTCTTACTATGCATGCGCATTGGACGGCGGTTCGCACAAGCATTTTAAGTGCGGCACAAGACTGTTGCCGGCGCACAAGTCTGCGGATGTTCGCAAGTTGAAGAACGCCGACTATCCGTATATCGGTATTACTCAGACCGATTGGTACCTCAACATGTTGCGTCTAAGCTGTACGAATAGGGCGAAACTCGTAGAATTTGCTAGTAACGTCATCAAAAAGCACGGAAAAACGCTTGTAAGCGTACGAAAAGTCGCAAACAAATTTGTTGTGGAAATAATATTGATTTCCGACAAACAGCCCAAAGCCGATCGCAAAGTTTTTGTCGGCGGAAGCGTGGGCGCATTCGATATGCTTGGAGTTTTTCGTATAGACGACAAGATGGAAGAGAGTCTGGAAGCTATCAAAGGTATTCTTACTAAAGACGTTAAATATTCTCAGACAGCTCTCGGCAAAGCCGAAAATTATGCAAAGATGGTTGCTTCGCTCGTTAAGGAAACGGGGGACGCAAAACTCGGTGACGTAGAGGCGGCTCTCGACATAAAAGAGGAAACAAAAAAGAATTTCGTGGCTTGTCTTACTGACGTAAGGGCATACGACGACAAGACTATAGAAGAATTATATAAACAGCTGCAGCTGCAATAACGGAGCTAAGTTATGTATTGTTCTAAATGCGGTAATTTAATACAAGAGGGCGATAGATTTTGCGCTCGTTGCGGTAAACGTGTGGATAACGAGACGCTTGTCTGCGGCAAGTGCGGAAAGCAATTGCCTTTTGACGCCAGGTTTTGCGACAATTGCGGAGAGCCGACCCAAGTAAGGCCGTCAGACTTCGCAGGTGGCGGCGAATCGGATTCATTCGCCGCAAAACAATCTTATTACGCAAAATCATATTCGTTCGAACAAAGCCCTTATGGTTCGGTAACGATAACCAAGTCGCAGAGCAGACTTATTTGGCTCACTGTGTTAGCGTACGTTTTTGCATTGATTTTTCCTCCGGTTTCGATAATTTGTTCTGCAGCCGGGATAACCGTAAGTCTTAGTAACGGAGACGTGGCTATGAAAAAACGTTTTATCGCATCTATGATCGTTGCTGTCGTGTTGGCTGTGATTTTAAGTTTAAGCTATATACTGACTAACGGTTGATCTTTTGCTAATGGGAAATTTTGTATCAATTATCGCCATACGGTATAGCGATTTTGTAACACATAAAAATAAGTAAAACGTAAAAACGGACGTAAGAATTTTACTTGCGTCCGTTTTTTGCATATAAAAAGTGCGATTCCCGGGCTGAGCCGAAAATCGCGCCGAATGGTTGTTAATATGCTTTTCCGAAATAAATCTTTTTTGTAGCTTTTTTGCCGCAGCAAACGCATTTATCTCCGCAAGGCGTTTGATCGAACGGCATATTTCGAGTGGAAGCTCCTGTAATTTCTTTTATTTTGTCTTCGCATTCTCTGTCGCCGCACCACATTCCGAGAGCGAAGTTGCCGCTGTCTACTGCATCTTTAAGCTCGGCAGTATCCGATACTATCTTTACGTGAGAATCCCTGAAGGCAAGAGCCTTGTTATACATATTGGTTTGGATATCGGCTAAGAGTTTCGGTAGTTCGGTCGCAATGTCGTCAAGACGTATGGTGAATTTTTCTTCGGTTTTGTCTCTGCGAGCTACCGTTGCCACTCCGTTTTCGATATCTCTCGGTCCTATTTCGATACGAACGGGAACGCCCTTCATTTCGTATTCGTTGAACTTCCAACCGGGGGTAAAATCTCTGTCGTCCAATTTTACTCTCGCTACAGACTTAAGCGCAATATATACTTCTCTGCATTTGTCAAGTACGCCGTCTTTATGCATAGCCACAGGGATTATAACCGCTTGTACGGGAGCTATGGCAGGGGGGAGACAAAGACCTCTTTGATCTCCGTGCGTCATAATTACTGCGCCGATAAGACGAGTGGACACACCCCAGGAAGTCTGATAAGGCGCCTTTAATTTGCCGTCTTTGTCGAGATACTTTATATCGAAAGCTTCGGCAAAACTGTTACCGAAATAATGAGATGTACCGGATTGCAGACTCTTACCGTCTTGCATCATCGCTTCTATGGAATATGTTTCTTTTGCTCCCGCAAATTTTTCTTTTTCGCTCTTGCGACCGGTAAACATGGGTATAGCGAGAACATTGCGAGAAAACTCTTCGTATATGTTAAGCATTCTGAGCGTTTCTTCTCTTGCCTCTGCTTCGGAAGCGTGGAGCGTGTGACCTTCTTGCCACAAAAATTCGCTCGTACGCAAAAACGGACGAGTAGTCTTTTCCCAACGAACGACGTTTGCCCATTGGTTGATAAGCACCGGAAGATCTCTGTAGGACTGTACCCATCTGCGGTACATTTCGCAAATTATCGTCTCGCTGGTGGGACGAACAACCAACTTTTCGGGTAATTCCTGATCCCCGACGTGGGTAACTAACGCTACTTCGGGAGCAAAACCCTCCACATGTTCGGTCTCCTTTACGAGATAGCTGTAAGGTATCAGCATCGGGAAGTAAGCGTTTTCGTGTCCGCTTTCCTTAAACCTTTTGTCCAGTTCTCTTTGAATGACTTCCCATATCGCATAACCGTACGGACGAATAACCATGGTGCCTTTTACGGGGCCGTAATCGACAAGCTCCGTCTTGAGTACTACGTCGGTGTACCACTGAGGAAAATCCTCGTGCATATCGGCAATATTCTTTACAAATTCTTTTTCTTTAGCCATAATAGACTCTCCGCTTCTTTATAAATCGTAGTATAACTATTTTGAGTAATTTTGTCAACTGTTTTGAGTTGAGGCACAGGACTGCGGCAGTCGAATACGTTGGGTTTTCCGTCTAAAAATGCTGCTAATGTAGAGCTGGCGGTTATTTTTTTTGAGTAACGAGCGGCTCGTTCCGCCGTATATTCCTTGACGGGGGCGTAGCTTATGTAGTATAATAATTAGATGTAGGCGTATGCGTTGTGGAGGTATCGACAGTATGCGCCCGACTTACGGAGGATATATGCAAAATATTAGATTATTTTCCAGCGAAAGCGTTACCGAAGGACATCCCGATAAGATATGTGACCTTATTGCGGACAGTATTTTGGACGAGGCGCTCAGAGGCGACGAAAAGTCTCGAGTGGCTTGTGAGGTATGCTGCAGTACCGGTATGACATTGGTAATGGGCGAGTTTACTACTTCGCAGTATATAGATATTCAGCGCATCGTACGTGGCGTTATCAAAAGCATCGGATACAATGATCCTAAGTTGGGATTCGATTATCACAATTGTGCGGTTCTTACTTATATCAACGAGCAGTCACCCGATATTTCTATGGGCGTAAGCGACTCAATGGAAAGCAAAAAATCGGGAGATCCGTACGATCTTATCGGCGCAGGCGATCAGGGCATGATGTTCGGTTTTGCTTGTACCGAAACCGAAGAACTTATGCCGCTCCCTATTGCTCTTGCGCATAAGTTAACAAAAAAATTGACCGAGGTAAGAAAAAACGGCGTAATAAACTATCTTCGTCCCGACGGTAAGGCGCAAGTCACTGTGGCATACGACGGATTTAAGCCTCTTTACGTGGACACCGTAGTCGTTTCGGCTCAGCACGACGACAGCGTAAATATAGAATCCGTGCGAAACGACGTAGCGAAAAAAGTTATAGAGGAAGTTATCCCCAAGGAGCTTTTGCGACCTCAAACGAAGATTTACATCAATCCTACCGGAAGATTCGTTATCGGCGGTCCTGCTGGAGACAGCGGCGTTACAGGAAGAAAAATCATCGTGGATACTTACGGCGGCATGTGTCCGCACGGCGGCGGAGCTTTTTCCGGAAAAGATCCGACAAAAGTGGACAGGTCGGCATGCTATTACGCAAGGTACGTATGCAAAAATATAGTAAAAGCCGGATTGTGCGATCGTATAGAGCTTCAGGTGGCTTATGCCATAGGCAGAGCGCACCCGGTTTCCGTATGCGTCAACACATTCGGCACGGGTAAAGTCAGCGATTCGCAGATTACCGAAATTATCGCAAAGGAATTCGATTTCCGTCCGGCTGCAATTATAGACAAGCTCGAACTTCGCAAACCCATATATGCGGCTACCACCAATTACGGTCACTTCGGTAAGAGCGATTTGCCGTGGGAACAGACGGATAAAGCGGACGAATTAAGAAAATATTTAGGATAATGAAGTTAAAAGGCAGCGTCGAAGAAATTCGTTTTCGTAACGAGGAAAACGGTTATACCATAGCGACTATCGACTCCCGAGGCGAGCCGATAGTCGTCGTGGGTGCGTTTCCGCCGGTAGTCGAGGGCGAAGACATCGAAGCCGAAGGCGAATTTGTAACGCACCCTAGGTTCGGAAGACAGTTTAAAGCGGAAAAGGTAGTTCGAATCGCCCCCGACACTCCGGACGGGATAGTCAGATTTTTGGGCAGCGGACTGATAAAGGGCGTTGGACCTAAAACTGCGCTTGCAATAGTGTCGACGTTCAGGAGGAACGCTCTCGACGTTATAGAGCGGTCTCCGACCTCTCTTACGGTTATACGAGGCATTTCCAAAGCCAAGGCGTTGGCTATTCACGAAGAGTACATTAAAAACAAAATAATACAAGACGCCGTTATGTACCTTCAAGCGCAAGACATTGCGCTCGGTACCGCTCTGAAGATTTACAAAATTTACGGCGAGGAAACTATAAAAATCGTTTCCGAAAACCCGTATCGCATGATAGAGGACGTTGACGGAATAGGGTTTAAGATAGCGGACAGGATTGCGGTAAAACAAGGATTGCCGCTAGACAGCACTTTTAGAATCAGGGCAGGAATTGCGCACGCACTGTCCGAAGCCGAAGAAGCCGGCAATACGTTTTTGCCTAAGGAGGAACTCGTAGATGCGGCAAGCCTCGTGTTGGACGTCGATAAGGAAGAGGTAGACAGACAGGTCGACGCTTTGGTCATTGACGTTAAACTTAAACGGGCGGACGTAGACGGATATGATGCAATATTCCGACGAAACGTTTTTCAAGCGGAAAACGGATCGGCAAGCGGTCTTTTACGTTTGATAAGGGAATCGGACAAGATAACTTACGATGTTACCGAAGATATAAAGCATTTCGAACAGGTCGGAGGCATCAAGCTGCACGAACTTCAGAAGGAAGCGGTAAAAACTGCCGTAACTTCCGGCGTATCGATTATAACAGGTGGTCCCGGAACAGGAAAAACCACTGTGATAAAGTGCATAATCGATATTGCGGAAAAGCTTGGATTTAAGACAATGCTACTGGCTCCTACCGGCAGAGCGGCAAAGAGGATGAGCGAAAGCACCGGGAGAGAAGCTGCGACTATTCACAGGGCTCTTATGCAAGGCGTGGGGATTAACGATTTTAAATCGGAGACGACTCCGCTTAAGTGTAATCTCGTGATTGTAGACGAGGTTTCCATGGTGGATGTGTTTTTGCTTAATATGTTGCTCAAACGTTTGGCGTCGGGCACGAGATTGGTTATGGTCGGCGACAAAGATCAGCTCCCATCCGTAGGCGCAGGCAACGTCCTTTCCGACGTACTTAAGTGCGGTCTTGTCGCTACGGCAATGTTGTCTAAGGTATATAGACAGGGAGACGGCAGTTCTATTGCCGAATCGGCGCATGCGGTGAATAACGGAATCATGCCGTCGCTGAGCAACAAGAGTTCGGACTTCTTTTTCGTAAGGTGTTCGGCGCCCGAAAAAATAGCTGCCACGGTGGTGGACCTTGCGGCGAGGCGAATACCTAAATATCTGAACGTAGACGCACAAAAAATACAAGTGCTTTGTCCGCTTAAAAACGGAGTATGCGGCACGATAAATTTGAACTCGCTGCTCAGAGAGCAGATGAATCCGCACGGCGAGCAGCTGACATGCGGAGACGTGATATTTCGAACGGGCGACAAAGTTATGCACGTAACCAACAATTATCAATTGTCATGGGTACGAAACAAGCCTTATTACGAAACGGGCGAAGGCGTGTTTAACGGAGATGCGGGTATCGTTACTGCAGTTAAAGACAATGACATTTTTGTAACGTTAGACGACGGACGGGAGATAATATATACGCCGGATATTCGCAGTCAGCTTATGCCTGCTTACGCCATTACCGTTCACAAAAGTCAGGGTAGCGAATACGAAGGAGTTATAATGCCTGTCATAGGCGGCAGTCCGATGATGATGACGAGAAATTTACTCTATACTGCCATAACGAGGGCAAAAAGATTTGTAGCTATGGTGGGCGAAGAGTATAACTTAAAACGAATGGTGGAAAACAATTATATTGCCAAGCGATACAGTGCGTTGAGTGCTTTTATGAGGGAGACGGACAAGCAGAGCAAGACGTTGTTTTTTGAGTAAAGAGACTTGCAAAAAATTCGTTTTTAACGATAACGGAGGAGAGTTTATGTTGACGGTAAAGGAAAGAGATAACGGTTATACCGAGGCGGCGCTTAAGGAACTTAACGGAACGCTCGGGGAAAACGAGAGAGTTCTTATCATGGACGACGACGGTCGTCCCATCGGTTTTTCGGTGCTTGCGCTTGACGGAAAGGATGTGCTTATCAGACAAGTGTATGTAAAAAACGAATACGATTTCAGATTTTTTGATCTGCTTGCTAGATCTACGCTGAATTTCGTAAATTTGTTCGACGTGCCTATGACCGTCAAAGTAAAAGCGGATGACTATTACAAACCTTTTGGTTTCGAGGCGGAAGCCGACGGCTATATGTATGTAAAAAGCGACAAAATAACTTTTAAGGGAAGCCTTTGCGGCGGACATTAGGGAGATATTATATATGGGAAATTTTATAGAAGAGATAATCGAAAGCGATCTCAAAGAGGGCAGATGTCAATCTGTAGTTACACGATTCCCGCCCGAGCCTAACGGTTACCTTCACATAGGTCACGTTAAGTCTATTTGTCTTAATTATTACGGAACTGCGGTAAAATACGGCGGTAAGTTTAATTTGCGTTTTGACGACACCAATCCTGCAAAAGAGGACGACGAATTTGTTAAGTCTATCATAGCGGACGTAGCGTGGCTCGGAGCGGATACGTCGAGAGTACTTTTTGCGTCCGATTACTTTGATGAAATGTACGAAAAAGCCGTATTGTTGATAAAAAAAGGCAAAGCGTATGTCGACGATATGACGCCGGAGCAAATTAAGGAAACGAGAGGTACTCTTACCGAGCCGGGCGTAGAGAGCAAAAACCGCAATCGTCCTATAGAAGAAAGCTTAAAACTTTTCGAGGATATGAAGAACGGTCTTATCGTGGACGGAGCGTTGACGCTCAGGGCAAAAATCGACATGGCTAGCCCTAACATCAATATGCGAGATCCTATTTTGTACAGAGTTCTTCATGCCGAGCATCACCGTCAAGGCAATAAGTGGTGTATATATCCCATGTACGATTTCGCTCATCCTATCGAAGATGCGGTAGAAGGTATAACTCATTCTATATGTACGCTGGAGTTCGAGGACCACAGACCTCTCTACGATTGGGTAGTGACGGAGTGCGAGTACAAAAATCCGCCGCACCAGTATGAGTTTGCACGTCTTAATATTAAGCGTACGATAATGAGCAAACGTTACCTCAAGAAGCTTGTGGAGAGCGGCGCCGTAGACGGATGGGACGATCCTCGTATGCCGACTATCGCAGGACTGCGAAGAAGAGGTTACACGCCGTCCGCATTAAAAACTTTCTGTGAAAACATAGGCGTCAGCAAAGCGAACAGCGAAGTGGAAACCGGCTTTTTGGAAAGCTGCATAAGAGACGAGCTTAATAACGAAGCGGAAAGAGCAATGGCTGTAACCGAACCGCTTAAGTTAAAGATAGTCAATCGTCCGGATGATTGGAGCGAGGAACTCGATTTTGAGATAAATCCTCTGAAAGGTGACGGTCTTACACGAAAGATAACGATAAGTAACGAACTTTATATCGAACGAACGGATTTTGAAGTAACTCCGCCGCCGAAATTTAAGCGACTTGTTCCGCAAGGCACCGTCAGACTTAAAAGCGGATATATAATTAAGGCGGTAGGATACGAGGTCAAGGACGGTAAGGTGGTTTCCGTAAATGCGGAAATCATCGAGGGTACCAAGTCCGGGCAGGATTGCGCTGTCAAGACCAAAGGCGTTATTCATTGGGTAGACGCTAAGAATTGCGCTAAAGCACAAATGCGTATATATGATTATTTGTTGAACGACAGCGAGGAAAAAGTGGATTTTTCGGAGAGAATGAACGCTGACTCACTGACGATATGCGACGGTTACGTCGAAAAATATTTGGAGACCGCACCAAAGCTTAAGTCTTTTCAGTTCCTTCGAATGGGGTATTTTTGCAGGGACAGCAAAAGCGATGACGTGGTTTTCAATAGGGTAGTTAGTCTGAAAGACGGATACAAAAAACAGTAAAGGCAGGATATTTTATCATGAAAAACATAGACAGTTATACTTTAAGAAAAATGTGGACGACTTTTTATGCGGAGAAGGGTCACGCTATTATTTCTTCCGCTTCGCTTATACCCGAAAACGATCCAACCGTATTATTTACGACTGCGGGAATGCATCCGCTCGTTCCCTACCTTCTGGGAGCTAAGCACCCGGCAGGCAATAGGCTGGCGGACGTTCAAAAGTGTGTTCGTACGGGAGATATAGACGAAGTCGGCGACGCAAGCCACTGCACGTTCTTTGAGATGCTCGGAAACTGGTCGCTCGGTGACTATTTTAAAAAGGAGCAAATAGCTTGGAGCTATGAGTTCCTTACCGATCAGAAGTATCTCGGTATAGATCCTAAGCATCTTGCCGTTACGGTTTTCGCAGGCGACGAAAACTGCCCGAGAGATGATGAGAGCGCAAAACTCTGGGAACAGTGCGGTATAGATAAGAGTCGTATATTCTATCTTCCCAAGGAGAATAACTGGTGGGGACCGGCAGGAGTTACCGGTCCGTGCGGACCGGACAGCGAAATGTTCTACGTAGCCGACGTTCCTGACTGCGGCGACAAGTGCGACCCTTCGTGCGATTGCGGCAAATATTTGGAAATTTGGAACGACGTATTTATGCAGTACAATAAGACTGCAGACGGAAAGTTTGAGCCGCTTAAACAAAAAAACGTCGATACGGGAATGGGATTGGAGCGTACTCTTTGTATCTTGCAGGGCAAAAAAAGCGTATACGATACAGACATTTTTGTACCTATAATCAATAAGATACGAGAACTTGCCTCCGTGTCCGATCAAAAGGCAGAACGAATCGTCGCAGATCACATAAGAACTTCGGTGTTTATTATCGGGGACGAAAAGGGCGTTACGTGTTCTAACGTTGACCAAGGATATATACTCAGAAGGTTGCTCAGAAGAGCTATTCGTTTCGGCCGTCAGCTCGGCTTCGAGGGCAATGCGCTTAAAGAAATCGCACTTACCGTTATAAACATATACAGAGACGTTTATCCCGAAATAGCAGCCAACGAAGGTCGCATAATAGAAGAGATAACGCTCGAGCAGGAGCGATTCGAAAAAACGCTTTCTACCGGCATGAAAGAATTTGAAAAACTGGTTCATTATCAGCAAGGAGACACGATTTCCGGTAAGGCGGCTTTCCGCCTTTACGATACGTACGGTTTCCCTGTAGAAATGACAGAAGAACTTGCCAAAGAGCACTCGTTAAAGGTGGACGTAGAAGGCTTCCACGCAGCTTATAAGGAGCATCAGGCAAAGAGTCATGCAGGAGCCGAACAAAAGTTTAAGGGAGGTCTTGCCGATCATACGGAGGCGATAACCCGACTTCATACGGCAACGCACCTTATGCACAGGGCGTTAAAAGAAGTATTGCACGACGAAAACGCAAACCAAAAGGGAAGCAATATTACCGAAGAACGTTTGCGCTTTGACTTTACTTTCCCGAGAGCGCTTACTCCCGAAGAAATCAAAGAGGTAGAGGACAAAGTAAACGAAGCAATAAAAGCAGACGTGGAAATCACATGTGAAGAGATGACTGTTGACGAAGCGAAAGCGCAAGGCGCAGTAGGCTTATTTACCTCTAAGTACGGCGAAAAAGTAAAAGTATATACTATGGGAAAATATTCTAAAGAGATCTGCGGCGGACCGCATGCAAAGCGTACCGGCGAGCTTGGACATTTCCGTGTTGTAAAGGAACAGTCTTCTTCTGCCGGAGTAAGAAGAATTAAAGCAGTCCTTGAATAAAAAACTTATATGCGTATCGGTGTTTTTGTGACGGCTGAATCGAAAGACGGTACAAGACGGAGCAAACAACGGAGGGCTGCTTGCAGGTACGTAACGGAGCAAGAAAAACGCATAAAATATAAGCCTTATATTTTATGCGTTTTGCAATAAACCAGGGGCGATTTTACAAGCTGCTTGCGATATTTAGCACTTAATAATGTAAGAGTTAACGATTTAAAGCAAGCTGCATTTCGCCGCTGTTTCGCAGGTGCAAGCCTAACGATACAGAAAGGACGGGAAGTATTATGGCAGATAACGAATCTCAGGAAATGCATCTCTAAACGCTTCTGAGAATTCAAAAGCGAGGTGTAAACGTAAGAGCTGTCGACGTCGCTGCCGAGTTGGGTTACAGTAAGCCGAGCGTGTCTAGGGCTGTAAGTGTTTATGAAAAAGAGCTGTTACATAGTTGTTCGCTCGGACGGAGTTATCGAGCTTACCGAACCGGGACGGGCGAAAGCCGAAAGCGTCTTATCTCGACATGAGGTTTTGACTAAAGCTTGTGAAAAAATCGGACTCGCTTTTGAGTTGGCAGAGGAAAACGCATGTAAGTTCGAGCACGTTATTGCGCAAGAAGGCATTCGATGAGATAAAAAACATTTCGATTTGTAACGTCACTATAAAATGCGAGTATCAGCCGTTTGGAAAAAGGGTATCCATTCGTTATAACGGCGTCGTAATTCCGGGGAAATTAAAGATGAAGTACGTAAGAATAACCAAAGAGAATATTGACCAGGAACATATTTGCTGCGCAATGTCCGGGAATCAGAGTCTGGCGAAAAAGGAGTGGTTAAAACGACGATTTGACGAAGGGCTTGTATTTTACCGCAGCGAAGATAGAGGTAAATGTTTTATTGAGTACATTCCTGCCGAAAACGCATGGGTTCCTATCGATGCCGACGGTTACTTGTATATAGACTGTTTGTGGATTGCAGGGGAAATGAAAGGAAAGGGGTATTCTAACGACTTACTCGGCGAATGTATCAAGGACGCTAAAGAGCATAATAAAAAAGGCGTTTGTATTTTTTCGGCAGAGGGACGAAAAAGAGAGTTTCTTTCCGATGCGGAATATCTGAAGCACAAGGGCTTTTCGATAGCGGATAAATCGGATTGCGGCATTACGCTTATGTATCTGCCTGTCGTTTCCGACGCCGTGCCTCCGAAATTTTGTGAATGCGCCAAACACCCGACTGTTAGTGAGACGGGGTTTGTTTTGTATTATACCGATCAATGTCCGTTTACGTATTACTGGGTGCCGAGAGTGGCGGAAGCGGCAAAAGAACACGGCATCCGCTTTACTGCCATACATGTTACAGATAAAGAATCTGCAAGACATGTGCCGTCGCCGGTTACGACTTACGCATTGTTTAGGGACGGAAAGTTCGTCACTCATGCGATACAGTCTGACAAGAAATTTCTTGCTCTGGCAGGCGTAAAAATCGGTTGACGTATCCATATCCTGTGACGTATCCATATCCTGCGAACGCTTAGCCCTCTGTGGTTTATCGTTATTTAGGGATTCCATTCGACGTTCCGGTTTATTTAGGTAAGAAAACCTCGAAGCTGTGCCGGGTGTACTGCGAGCGGCTGTTAACGCTGCATAAATCGGGGCGCCTCCGTAAAGATGTTAGTGATGATGGTCGTAGAACGTTCTTTTATCGGCTATACTAAAGCAAGCGGGGTTAAGTAAACCTGATTACGAAAAATAAATACGTATTTGCATTTTTATGACGGCAGGGGGATGTAAACTCCGAACAAAGCCGAGAATAGAATTTGTTTGCGGTGAGTTTTCGACTGTATGTCGGCGTTGTTTGGGCGCAGCATTTTTGATTAGAGGGATGATTATGAGTAGTAAGTACGATACTCTGTGGAAATGGATCTGCGATTACGCAAACAACGATATAAAATTAAGCTACGACGAAATCGAAAAAATTGCCGGTATTCCTATAGACCATTCCTTTTTAAAATTTAAAAAGGAACTGATTCAATATGACTATGAGGTTGTAAAAATTTCCATTAAGGACAAAACGGTTTTATTTAGGAAAATCAAGTAAAAAGTCTGGGCTGAACGTTTTATCGTCAAGAATTATTCGATTTTACATTTTTTGTAGCCGTACCAGATGCGGCGCACGCTGTTCCAGCGAAAGCCAATATTTTTCAGGGCGGAGCGGATAGCCTCGCACGGCTTGCCGCTGAAGTTAATTTCAATACTGTTAAATTGATTGTTTTTTGCGATAGTGTAATTCATTTTTTTTGTCTCCTATGAAAATTAAAAATTTTTTTGTAAGAATGGTTGACTTTTTTAATTGTTCCGCATATAATAAGAGACAGACAACGCAAGCACAGCGGTGCGGAAATCTTCCGCTATGCTTTGTATTTGCGTTTCTGTTTTTCCCCGTTTAACTGTTTCTTGTTTGCTGACGTGAACAGTTAAACGGCTTTTTTATTTACTTGCTATATCGAAGTTATTTTCTTCTTTGAATTTTCCGACAGCCCATCGAATAAACCCGGCTCGGCTTTTTCCGCTCGATTTTATAACGGCGTCAATTCCTGCCAGTTCTGTGGGCTTAAATTTTGTTGTCCAAGTTGTACGATCGCCCTTGTGCGCTTCTCTGTATTTTTTGTCGGCGGCTTTTTGTGCCTCACTTCGTGCCATAACTCAGCCTTCCTCGACTTCGAGCGTAATTCCACAATCCGACAAAGCCGCTACCGCTTCGGCGTCGAGTCTGCGAGCGTGTGTAAGTTCGAGTAATTTAATAATCGCTGAAACGAGATTGTCAGGGGGGGGGATATTCTCAAATCTTCTACGGTGTCTTGTGTGTTCTTAATAATTTTTTTAATGTTCATACGTTTAACTCCTTGACTTAATTTATTTTTTTGATATATTATAGACAACCTAATCGGCGAGGGGCTTTCGCCCCTGCCTTTCGGTCTGGTGGTTATTTACCGCCGCTGTTCGTAGCCTTGCTGACTTTGACGGTTACGCTTTCAACTTTGCCGTCTTTGTCGTAAGTTACTTTTATGTAGCTTATCTCATAGCAAGGCTTTTTTTCTTTTGCCGGATTCTCATCTCGATTAGCATTAACTGCTATTGCATCTAAAATATTTTCTTAACATTTCCTTGCAATTTTTTAGTAAGAGATTTCGCCATTTAGTAACACTTTTTTAGTAACAAAATTTAGTAACAAGCACCTGTTTTTGAGCATAAAAAAAGCCGAGCGATTAAACGCCCGGCAGTTTCTTCTTTTTGCCGTCCAAATCGACTTTTATGCCGAAATATTCGTTAGAAAAGAATAATACGAACTCTAACTTATCGTCAGGGTTCGTATTATTCCCTAATGGCGGCAGGAGCGCTACTCTCATTGAACTTTTGATTGAGTTTTAATTATCTTAACTATATCAAAGGATCATTTGATAATCCATAATTTTGCAATAGCTTTTTAGTTTTTTTCTCAATAGCTTTTTTGCAGACCTCTTTTTTTATGATACCTCTTATTATTTGTATGACATCTATTACTGCGACTACAGCAGTTGAAATGCGATATGCGACAGTATACCACGCTCCGCTATCAGTGTTAAATATAAGAGGAATACATAAAACAAATATAGCTGCCACTAAAACCACAAATGAAACTGAATAAAAAATTGCCGTTACTCTATGTTTATATTTGTTCAGATCTTTGTCAAATTGAGTTCTTCTAAATTGAATATTCTCATCTTCTTTATTTTTAAGTAAAGTTTCGAAGTTAGATTTAGTCTCATTTAACTCTTGGCTGTATTTTTTTTGTTGTTTCAATAGATCTTCTTGGTGTTTCGCATTGTTATTTGCAATTGTCGCTTCGTAAACTTCTTTCGTAGCGGCGATTTCTCTTTTGTATGAATCACTGATATCTTTAACTAAATCTTTGTGGATTTCCTCAAGTGTATCATATACGCAATCATCATTTATATTAAAATCATTTTCTCTTAATTGGTTAACTAAAACATCATCTATAAGAGAATAATGTTTCAATAAAAATGTCTGATCGTCCGTTAATCTGTTTTCGTTATTTGCTTTTTCTACGCACTCAATAAATTTTTCGCGTTGTTCTTTTGTGGGTTTGTATGCTTCGTGACAAAATGCTAAAAGTTTTAGTTTGGAATATTCTTCCAGTTTATTAGTGTTAGTATATAAGAGAACCCCCAAAAATGTGTCACTCATTATTGGACTTAATTTCTTGCCGTATTTTTCAAGGTGATACTCCATAACGCTTTTAACTAAAGCCCCATTGGTGGTAATAAAAAACAGAGGGGAGTCTTTAATTAAGACGACATCGTTATTCCCTCGTGCTAAATATGCATGTAATATAGATTTTAAATCTGTTTCAACGCTATTATCATAAACGTAAGTAAATTCATTATTACTGTATCCATATTTATCTACAATCAGTGCTTTTAGACCTTGATAATCCTCATTGTATTTTTTATCTTGACTCTTATAAATATCAGTTTTATCTATGATTATGCCATATCGATCTTTCAAAACATCTTCGAATGTATTTATTTTCTCTTGAATTGATTCTTTAGAAATTTTTATCGAGCGAAAATAACGAAGAACATCCGATGCTTTTTCATATTGATATTCCGCACTATCGATATATTTTTCGCATCCCCTTAATATAGAAAGTGCCTCATAGTATACATATTCTGTTATTCTTAAATTGGCTTTTTGTTGTCTTAATTCTAAGAATAGTGCCTCATATTCTTTTTGATAATAATCGCCATAATAACCTAAAAGTCTAAACAATATTTTTGTGTCGAAATAAAAACATTTATTTGAGAATATAGTTAATTCTAAATTTTCACTACTAATTGCTGATTTAATGATGCTGCCTTGAGCGATTTTAAAGAGAAAAGATAAAGAGGAAGAATTTAATTTAAACAGATTTTTTATATATTCCGCAACAAAATAGTCGTAATTGTCGAAATGACAATCATTTAATGTGGCTTGTCCTTTTAATACTTCATAATCATATCGAGCAAAGAAGGAATTAATAAGCCTTTCAGCCTCTTCTTTTTTTATACCCCCACCAATGTATTCAATAAAATTATTAATAAACTCGTTTATTTCACTGTCATCAATATCGTTTGCAATTGGTTTTCTGTTTTTTTCTCTTATATTAAAACTCCAAACGCCATTATTCAATGAAGCTTCTCCATTATTCTTCAAATATTCTAAAATTGTTCTCAATAAAGAATATGTAAGATGCAAGCCATATAATTCATCTATATCAACAGAAATATCTTCTAATTTTTTTAGAGAAGGTTTTTTTGTTAAAATATAATCATAGATAAAAGGCATAAAAGCCCTTATTGGATTATTTGGAACCCAATTACTTGAAATAATTGCATATTGTTTAAATTTATTTTCCATCGTTTGTCTCCTGTAAAAATTCAGTCTTTTAATACTCTATACTTTCTTTATCCAGTAAAAAGTCATAAATGCTCATCGTTACTATGCCGTTTTCGTCTCGTTTGCGCTTGATATCGTCTTTTACGACAATTATTTTTTTAAAAAAGTCTTTGATATTCAGTAAAGAATTCTTTTCTTGCGCTTGTTTTTCTTCGGTATCCATCGCAAAAGCCGATTGAATATAGAACTTATTATTTCCGCGATTAGCGATAAAATCCACCTCGACATAGTTGCGGACTATTTTCCCTTCAGCGTTGCGTTTTGAAGTTTCTACGATCCCTACGTCCACAGAAAAACCACGCTTCAAGAGTTCAAGATAAATCACGTTTTCCATAATGTGATTTTCTTCTTGTTGACGAAAGTTGAGCGCGGCATTTCTTAATCCCAAATCGGTAAAATAGTATTTCGACGGGGTGGATAGATACTTTTTGCCTTTTACGTCGTAACGCTTTGATTTATCTACAAGAAAAGCGTCTTCGAGATACGCAAGATAATTAGAAACAGTTTTATCCGCGATAGGCAAGTTGGCAACACTTCTGAACGTGTTTGAGAGTTTTAGCGGATTGGTGAGCGAGCCTATGCTTGACGCAAGAATTTCCACTACGGCGTTGATCTGTTCTTCGTTTTGGACTCGGTTACGGTCGATAATATCATTGAGATATACATTTTTGAGTTGTCCTTTCAGATAATTCATTTTCGCTTCTTCGCTTTGTTGCAAAAGGACAAGCGGCAATCCGCCGTAAGTATAATAATCTTTCCATCCTTGCGCAACCGTTCCGTCATATACGGACATATACTCCGAAAAAGACAACGGCAAAATACGCACTTCGTCGCCACGTCCTCTGAATTCCGTTACGATGTCGGTAGATAAAAATTTTGAATTGCTGCCCGTAACGTAAATATCAACGTTAGGCAATTTCAAAAGTCCGTTCAAAACGCCCACGAAATTATCTGCCAGTTGAATTTCGTCAAGCAGAATATAATATAATCCGTCGTCGGCAATCAAGTTTTTGATAAATCGACTCAATGCTTTGGGCAAAAGCAAGTCGCTGTTTTCGTCATCGTCAAGCGAAATTTTGATAATATGGTCGTCCTTTATTCCCTTTTCTTTCAGATAATTGTAAAAAAGCGTGTTGAGAAGATATGACTTTCCACACCGGCGAATACCGGTGATAATTTTTACCAAGCCATTTTGCTCTCTATCTTTCAGCTTTTTCAAGTAAACGTCTCTTTTTATGCTTTCCATATTGCCTCCGTTACGAAAAAATGTAACAATTCACATTTTTATTTCCTGTTTCTATTATATACGTATAAAAAGCAAAAGTCAACAGTATATTACGAAAAAGTGCAACAAGTTGCAAAAATTTTTCGATGGAATATTTATAAATAGGATTTCGGGTTGATTTCTTTTAGAATTTGTGCTATAATAGTAGCGATTAAAGTTCTTATAATATTGATTATCAGGAAGTTGGAGCGTGAATCATGGCAAAAGAAAAAGTGGAAAAATCTCAATCTCTTGAAAAAACTTTGTGGGCTGCGGCTGATAAACTTATCGGTGCGGTTATGCCGCACGACTATATGAAAATGGTTCTCGGGCTCATTTTCCTCAAGTACGTTTCCGACCGTTTCGATGCAAAATATAAGCAATTAGTTGCCGAAGGCGACGATTTTGAAGAAGAAAAAGACGCATACGCCGAAGATAATGTATTCTGGATTCCCGAAACCGCCCGTTGGGGTTACATAAAGCAATTTGTAAAGGACGAAAAGATCGGTACTATTCTCGATCAAGCCCTTATCGACATTGAAAAAGAAAACGATGAACTTCGCGGCATATTGCCTAAAGTTTATTCAAAAGGCGACGTAGACAAACGCCGTCTTGGCGAACTCGTCGATTTGTTCTCGAACAATCTTTCCACCGAGAATATGACCGGCGATTTGTTCGGCAAATGCTATGAATACTTTTTGGGCGAGTTTTCAAAGAAATTCGGACAAAAAGGTGGCGAATTCTACACTCCGCGTTGTGTCGTTGACCTTATTGTCAATACGATTGAACCGTTCAACGGTCGTGTATACGATCCTTGTTGCGGCTCCGGCGGTATGTTCTCTCAATCCGCAAACTTCATTAAGCAACACCAAGGGAATATCAACAATATTTCCGTTTACGGACAGGAACTCAACCCGGATACGTGGCGTATGGCTAAAATGAATTTGGCTATTCGCGGAATTACGGCAGATTTGGGCGATTCTTACGGCGACACTTTCCACGACGACAAGCACAAGACGTTGCGCGCCGATTTTATTATGGCAAATCCGCCGTTCAATATCAGTGACTACGGTCAGCCTTCACTTTTGGAAGATCCTCGTTGGATTTACGATATCCCCCCTCAGGGAAACGCCAACTATGCTTGGATTCAGCACATTATAAGCAAATTGTCGCCGAAAGGTGTTGCAGGCTTTGTTTTGGCTAACGGTTCGCTTTCAACTTCTTCAAAGCAAGAATATAATATTCGTCGATGCTTGCTTGAAGAAGGAATAGTTGATTGCATTATTGCACTGCCGACAAATCTTTTCAGCACAGTTACGATTCCCGCTTGTTTGTGGTTCTTGCGTAAAGACTGCAGAAATAAAGGCAGAACGTTGTTTATAGATTGCCGCGAAAAAGGAATTATGATTGACCGTAAAATCCGCGAGTTGACTTACAACGACGTAACGGTCGGTCATAAAGACAATGACGAACTCATTGAAAAAGCAAAAGCATACAATCTTGCCACCTATGGCGATGAAAACAAAGGCGATATTGAAAGTATTGCCGCAGTTTATCACGCTTGGTTGAAAGGCGAAGGCTACGAAGATGTTAAGGGCTTCTGCAAGTCCGCAACAATAGATGAAATCAAAGAGGCCGACTATTCTCTCGTTCCGGGAAGATATGTTGGAATCGATGATTCCGGAAAAATGTCTGAAGAGGAGGTTAAAGCCGAGATAGTAAGAGTTAAGCAAGAATTAAAAGAATTGATGGAAAAAGGCAGAGAACTTGACGAAAAAATCTATGCGATACTAAACAGCGACGATTAACACTTGGTATCAACTATGTGGCGTTGTTCTTCGAGTGATGGCAGGCTTAAATCAATTGCCGATAAATCTGAAATGGTTATTTGTGGCTGGGCTGAACCGCTATTTAACCACCTCAAATCTTTTGCTTGAAACTTATAAAATAGATAATCCTTTAAGACGGTTTTTGAAAATAGGCTAATCTTGATAGAGAGATTTGTAAGCCAACAACGAGAAGGTGTTTTCCGGATTTCACCAGTACCACCAACACCCCTTGCAATTAAAACCAGCTCATCGGCATCTGAATTATAAGTATCATAATGTCCTGTGATTTGATATCCACTAAAAATAGGATACTTACCGTCTTCAAGCACAAGGTTTTTATTAGGCATTTTCCCATAAGAAAATGTGGCAATATCACTAAATTTAACATTAAGCATAGCTTTTCTCCTGAATATCAACTATGTGTTGTTGTTCCGCAAGTGAATAGTTGGGAATTTCTAACTCATCAATAACAGTTTGTTGCACTCGTTGACGTCTAGAACTCCCGACCATTGATTTAATGGCAGGTTCTCTTACCAAGGAAGAGATCACCAAATAATAGACAAAATCTGGGTGGCTAATTCCATCTTTCGCCCTAAAAACTATATATTCTGTAGAGCCAAAGCCGACTTCGTTTTTATCTAAAGTTGAAACGAATGCAGTCTTTCCATTTTCAAGGCATGGTGTAATTCGTGCCATAATGGTGTCGCCGTTGCGAAATTTCGCACCGCCGGAGTAAGCCTCTAAGGAGTAACCTGAAACAAATTTTTTATATGGTTCAAGTTGTTCCATTGAAATTTTTTTCGCGATAGTTCCTTTAGGTAGTTTTTCATACGGATTGATTTCCGTAAAATCTGATAATCTCATAGGTGTCCTTTATGAAAATAAGTAATGTTGCAAGTATTGTCAATACAAAAATTGATGCAAGTATTCTAACTGCACACACATATATTTCTACAGAGTGTATGCTACCTAATTGCGGTGGAATAGAAAATTGCTCATCTATTCCAAACGTAAAGGTTACAAGTTTTGATAAAAACGATATACTTCTTTCAAACATACGCCCGTATTTTAAGAAATTGTGGTTTTCAACTCGTTCGGGTGGTTGCTCCAATGACGTAATCTGTCTTCGTATAACAAACGGAGAGTGCCTTCCAAAGTATCTGTATTATGCTCTTTGCACAGACGAATTTATAGATACCTTTTCAGCATCTTCAAAGGGGACAAAAATGCCACGAGGAGATAAAAATGCCTTGTTGACATACGAAATTCCCGATAGAAACATAGAAGATCAATTGCACATAGTTGATATTCTCGGAAGTATAGATAATTCTATTGAAAATAATCAATCTATAATGTCAAATCTTATAAGATTAGGAAAGCAAATTTTACAAAAAGCATATAACGAACAAAGATGTGTTAACAGATGTTTAGGGGATTGTTTGTGCTTATTAAAAGATGGGACGCATAATCCACCAACCAGAGTTGAAAAAGGTATTCCTTTGATTACAGGTCAGACGATAGATAATGGGTTTATTGTTTATGATAAAATGACATATATTAAGGAGAGTGATTATAAAAAAATACATAAAAAATATGCCCCTGCTAAAAACGATCTAATCATCACAAAAATAGGCACTTTAGGAAAAGTCGCTGTTCTTAGAGGGCAAGACATTCCTATTGCTTTACATTGTAATAGCGCATTGTTAAGATTTTCGGAACTATCTCCGGCAGTAGCTTTTTTTGTATTAATTTCAGATGAATTCCAAAATGAATTTCATCAAAAGAAAAACAGGACGGTTCAAGAGTTTATTAATTTAGAACAAATAAGTAATCTTGATTTTTTATATCCTGAACTATTACCAGATGAAATAAAACTGTTTACCGATTTACTCAATAGAGTTTCTTTGCTTGAACAAGAAAATTTAAAAAAAATCGAGTTAAAACAGCTCTACTTAAAAAAGTTCTTCGGTTGACACCGAGGAACTTTTTAAGTCTATTACCACGTAACAATCTTATCAACGATCTCTTGTTGTTCGTTGGCAGTTTTTCTTAGGTATATGCGAGTGGTTTCAATGCTTTCGTGCCCCATTAAGTCGGCAAGAAAAGCCAAATCATTATATTTTTCAAGGAAATTCTTTGCAAAACGATGTCTGAATGAGTGAGGATAAACAACTTTTGTGTCCATTCCGTATTCCGCTGCAAAGATTTTTAATTGATGGGCAACGCCTCGAGTCGTGATCTTTTCACCGAAACGATTTAAGAATAAATAACCGCTCTCAAGATTGTTGCCGTCAAGCCATCTTAGTGTTTCCGTTCGCAATGATTTAGGGATATAAATGCGACGAACTTTACCGCCTTTGCTGTAAATATCTATGTATCCCTTGTGGACGTGTTCAATTTTGATTTGAACCAATTCTGATATTCTTGCTCCCGTTGCCGCGAGGTAGCGAACAATAAAATACCAGTTCAATCTTCCGTCTTTTTTCAATTTGTTCTTAAAGAATTTGTAGTCGGCATCGCTGATTACGTTCTCGAGATATGTTTTCTGTTGAACTTTAATCATTTTGAGTTTCAACTTGTCTAATTTGTTGAACTCAAGGTATTTGTTGATAGCCAAAATACGAAGATTCACCGTTTTAGGGGAATAATTTTCAATCAAAAAGCCTTTGAATGAAAGAAGATTCTTCTTTGTAAACACATTCTCATACATTTTGAGATACTGTTTCAAAGAGTGACAGTATGACACAATTGTGTTGTCTGCCAAATTTGTTTGCCGAAGTTGCTTTTCGTAATCGTTTAACATAAGTTAAACCTCCTGTTAAAATATTGCCGTTTGGGGCTAATAATATTTTAACGGAGGCCTGCTTTTATATCTGCTTGTTAGAGGGCTACTCAAAGAACTTTTTCAAATAAAGCCCTTTTAACTCTTTCATTTTTTCTATTTTTGCACATAAAGATGACTGTAAATCGAATAACGGCATCACTTCAAACGAGTAATCACAATATTGTGTTAAAGTAGGAACCATTATTTCTAATGATTTGACATCGTTCATATTGATATGTTGTTGCGCCCCACCTGTTTGCTTTTTAATTAAATCTGAAATATGGTGCATTATCAATGGATAGATAAAGTCTTTTTTTATTTGATTTTCGCCTATTCCTATTACTGATTGATTGGCGCAGGTATCAATCTCTAAAAGGCTCACTTGCCCCAAAGTCGCTCCCGTAATGGCAATAACTGTAGTACCCCTATTCAGAAGTTTTGTAGCTGATTTTTCCATTCCTAATTGAGATATTTTCTTTGAAGCGTTACAGATTCTCAACTTATTTACTTCGCTTGAATTTATCCAATTTATGTTTCCGTCCCAATACTCTGGACAAGTGGTTTTTGGTGTTCCACCTAAATAACAATCAAAGGCTTTGCCGATAGTTGTTTTAGTCAAACAATTAGTATAAAAAATTTTAAATTTTAAGTGTATTTGTTGTTCTAATAATTGAATTTCTTTTTCTGCCAATTCAATAGAATTATCGATACTTCCGAGAATATCAACCATAGGTTTATAGGCAATTTCTAATAGTTTTTTGCTATAAGTAGTTGTATGGTGGTATAATGGATTGAAAAATTTGGTTTTCTATGCTATAATATAAAGGCAAAATATATTTTTGGGGTTTTAGCATGAGCGAGATTAAATTCACAGAATCCAGTCTTGAAGTTGCCATAATAGAACAATTGACTGAATTGGGCTACGACTACGCCATTGATACTGATCAATGGAGTCTATCTCGTTCGCTTGATTCTTTTATAAATGAAGAATTGTTGCTTGATAGACTTACTGTCATCAATCCGGGCGTTAAAACTGATATTTTGGAACAGGCAATCGCTATGCTAAAAAACATTGACAATCCGTCTTTGTTTGAACGTAATCATATTGTTCATAAGTGGTTGACAGACGGCATACAAGTTGAAGACTATCATAGCGACGTAAACCCGCTTATTCGTTTTATTGACTTTGACAACATAAAAAACAATGTGTTTCAAGTCGCAAATCAGTTAAAATTTAAGGAGAGCCGTAATCTTCGTATCCCTGACGTTATTCTTTTTGTCAACGGAATCCCCCTTGTCATATTTGAGTTAAAATCCATTGAATACAATGAGGACACCTTTATCGAAAGAGCCTATGAACAATTAGGAGGTAACGGCGAGGCGGACGGCTATCGTTTTGATATACCTACACTTTTCAACTACAATGCATTTCTCGTTATCAGCGACGGGGCAAATAATAAGGTGGGAACGCTAACAAGCGATATTACTCGCTACAACGAATGGAAAAGTATTGACGGTGAAGCTGGTTATAAGAAAAACTATGCGTATAAACTTGATGTTTTGCTTGAAGGATTGCTTAAACCAGAACGCCTTTTAGACGTAATCAAAAACAACCTTTTCTTTATGAATAGCGATAAGGAAAAGCCTGTCAAAATTCTTTCGCAATATCATCAATACTTCGGTGTAAAAAAGGCGTATGATAGCATAAAACATTCGTTAAAACCACAGGGAGATGGTAAAGCGGGTATTGTTTGGCATACACAAGGTAGCGGCAAATCGTTCACTATGGTTATGTTGGCGCATAAACTCATAACCGACCTTGAAATGAAGAACCCGACCATTGTTGTTTTGACAGATAGAAACGATTTGGATAATCAGTTATTCGGAACGTTTTCAAATGCAGCTGAGTTTTTAAGAACACGTCCTGTGCAAGTTGAATCGAGAGAAGATTTGCTTGAAAAAATAGGCTCGATAAAAGAAGGCGGTATTATATTTACCACTCTTCAAAAATTTGACAAAAACAATATTGTTCCGAACAAACGAACAAATATCGTTGTTATTTCCGACGAGGCACACCGTTCTCATTATGGCATTGATGAGCAAATTGTTTACAGAAAGAATCCCGACGGCACGTTTACGTCAATTTCCAAATACGGTTATGCTAAATATATAAGAGACGCTCTTCCTGAGGCAACCTATATCGGTTTGACGGGAACGCCTGTTGAATCGGGAGATCATTCAACTTCCGCAATATTCGGTAAAACTGTTGATACATACGATATGACTCAATCGGTAGAAGATGGTTCTACTGTAAAGATTTTCTATGAAAGCAGACTTGCTAAAGTTTGGCTTGATGACGGCAAGCTAAAGGAAATCGATAAATACTACGACGATCTCGCAAATCAGAACGTATCCGACGACGTTATCGAAGAATCTAAGTCAAAATGGTCTTCAATGGAAGTCATTATCGGGGATGACGACAGATTACATTTGCTTGCAAGCGATATTCTAAAACATTACAACGAAAGAAAAGACGTTCTGAACGGCAAAGCAATGATTGTTTGTATGTCGAGAAAAATCGCCGCTAAATTGTATTATCAGATTATCGGACTTGCACCGGAACTTAAAGGACAAGTTGCGCTTGTCGTTACCGAGAGCAATAAAGATTCCGAAGAAGAACGCAAACTTTTCAAAGATAAAGCCTATCGCGAAAATGCAGCGAAAGAGTTTAAGCGTAAAGATGGAAGCATAAAAATTGCCATCGTTGTTGACATGTGGCTTACAGGCTTTGACGTTACCGACCTTGACGTTATGTATATTGATAAGCCGATGAAAGGACACAATCTTATGCAGGCTATAGCCCGTGTAAACCGCGTAAACGTGGGAAAAGAAAGCGGATTGATTGTTGACTATATCGGCATTAAAAGGTCACTTGAAGAGGCGTTAAACACTTATACGGCGAGAGATAAAGAATTAAATCTCCGCGATATACAAGATACGGCGAAGTCTATTCTTGAAGAAAAGCTCTCAATTCTTGATGAAATGTTCTTCCAAGTAGATAAAAAAGGCTTTTTTGGCGGTTCAAATTCCGTTCGCCTTAAAGCTATTCAAAATGGCGCCGATTTTGTTCTTTCTACGGACGAGATCAAAAAAGCATACCTTCAACTGACAAAGCAACTGAAAGATGCTTATGTGGTGGCTATCGGAATTCTTGATGAGGACTATAAAAAGAAAGTTTTGTATTACTTGTCAGTCCGACACTTTGTTCAAAAACTGCTTAGAGGAGATATCCCGCCGCAAATTTCACCAGTAGAAATAAATAAACACGTAGAAGAATTACTTGCCGATGCAATCAAAGGTGATGAAGTAGAAATACTGACAAAGGTTGAAGATACCAAGCAAAACCGTGATATTTGGGATTTATTGAGCGAAGAAAAAGTCGAAAAATTAAGGCAATCTCAACCGCCACACATTTTCATTAAAATTATGGAACGACTTCTTAAAGAGGCGGTCAGAGAGTATCGCGGATATAACCTTGTCAAAGCGAAAGAATACAGCGAAAGACTTCGTAAACTTTTGGAAGCATACAATACACGAGAAGATGATCTCAAAACAGACATGACAATCGTCGGCTTAATTGCGTTCTCGCAGGAAATGGTTGAAGATGAAGCCTATGCCAAGAAAAACAACCTTACGGGGCGTGAACGTGCTTTCTATGACGCATTGGTGGCAAATAAGAGTGCCGTTGAACTTATGTCAGATGATATTTTGCGTGTTATGGCGATGGAACTTAAAGCAATCGTCGAAGAATACGCAACGGTTGATTGGTCAAAGAAAAAGGACACTCGCGCAAAAATGCGTATGCAGATTAAAAGGCTTTTGAAAAAATATAACTACCCGCCTGATTATACTGAAGAAGCAATTTCTCGTGTCGTTGATCAAGCCGAATTTATGATGTAAGGAGGAAATAATGGAATTAGGTAGATTAGAAGAAATTGATGTTAGAAAAGTTTGGGCGCATGAGCAATACGATTTCTCAAGATGGCTTTCTTCCGAAGAAAATATTAAGTTACTCGGAGATACACTAAATCTCTCTTTAACCGATATTGAAACAGAAAAGTTTGTGGGTTCATATCGTTGCGATATAATCTGTAAAGATGAGTTGACCGGAAAAACAGTTTTAATTGAAAATCAATTAGAGCCGACAAATCACGATCATTTAGGGAAAATCATTACATACGCTTCGGGACTTGATGCGTCGGTCGTTGTTTGGATAGTCGCATCAGTAAGAGATGAACATGCAAGCGCAATCGAATGGTTAAATAAAAATACGACAGATGATTTATCGTTTTTTCTTGTAGAAGTACACGCATATAAAATCGGTAATTCTATGCCGGCTCCGATGTTTAAAATTATAGAACAGCCTAACGATTTCGCAAAACAGGCAAAGACCATGGCAAAAGCTCCTGAGATCAATGAATCGCAGGCAAAACGATTAGAGTTTTGGAATCAGTTTAACGATTATATCGATAAAATCGGTAAACCTATAAACAAACACAAAGCAACTACGGATCATTGGTATACGGTAGCTATCGGTTCTTCTCAATGTCATATATCTATCGACCTTGTTAATAGAGAACACAAAATTCGTGTTGGCATATGGATTCCTGACGATAAATCGCTTTATGATAAGTTCTTTGCCAATAAAGACTTAATAGAGCAAACTGCGGGGCTTCATTTCAATTGGGATCGTCTTGATTCGAAAAAGGCTTCTTTGGTTTGTACATACATTAAGGGGTTGGATTTCAATAATCAAGCAAATTATCCTGAATTGATGAAAGAAATTTTAGAAATGGTTTTACTTATTAGACGAGTTTTCACTCCCTATTTATAATCAATCAAACTTGTAATCACTAAAAGCCGAGAGAAAAGCTCTCGGCTTTTTCGTTTAAAAAATTTCAGGCAACTTTTTTCTTAAAAACATTGTAAAACCTATTGTCAAATTTCCAATATAAGTGAGGGGCATTTTTTCTTTTGCGAAAAATACGAAGTTTTTGCCCTCTACTGTCCATATGTAGTGAGAAAATCTTTGTCTTAATGAAAAAGTTTCGTGCAAACCATTTACTTTCGTGCCGGAAGTTTCCAATTATAGTAGAGGGATATTTCTTTTCAGAAAAGTACGAAGTTTTTACTCTCTGTTGTCCATATATAGTCAGGAGATTTTCTTCTGTAAGAAAAAAGTTTCGCGTAAACCATTAAGTCTCGTACCGAAAATGTCCAATATAAGTAGAAGGAGTTTTAAGATTTTTTCTAAAACATTTCGCCAAAGGGTATGGTAAGTTTCCAATTATAGTAGGAAGATTTTTTGAAAAAGTTCGGTGAAACACCCCCGCAAAGAGATGAAAACTTTCCAATATAAGTAGAGGATATTTTCAAAAACTTACGAAAAACACCCCCGCAAACAGGCAAGCAAATGTCCATATATAGTGAACGGGAAAGGAGATAACGGATCATGAGTTACAAACAAGTGTACCCGCCTTAGCAGGCAGAAAACGGAAAGCAAAAGCCCAAAAAATAAATTGGAAAACGAGTGCTTTTTACAAGCAGGATAAGGTTTTTGCAATCTATTTCAAAAACGGAACTCGAAACAAGTCGGAAACCGACTTTTCGAAAAGGGCAACATTTGCTCGTATCCACAAGAAGAAATCGCCCTGCTCTTACTAAAAATATCGACGGACTAACGCAAAAGCACTTGACTTACGCACACAAAGCGTGTAATATATAATCGTCGTATAGATACGATTATATATTCACGGAGGAATGAAAAGATGGCAAAGTCAAGAAAGGAAAAAGACAAAAGATACGAAGAACGGCACAAGGAAGAACGCAAAGCCAAAAACGTTATATGGGGAACGAGCGTTCCGAGAAAGACGGCGGAAGAAATAAACGAGTTTCTGAAAAAGCACGGCTATACGAAGGTTGAACTTATACAGGCTGGCTACGAAGAACTGTTAGCCCGACACGATACCGCCTTTGCAAAATTAAAGGACGGCTACGACGATTTTTTCGAGAGCGAACTTACGAAATTCGCAGAAGAAAGAAACAAAAACAAAACGTAATCCGTAAGATGAGATACTCTCGCCTTGCGGAAATCTGAGATAAGGAGGATTTTGCGGCAAATGGAGAGAGTACATAGTATCCACCGGGAAAGAGCACATCGTATCTGCGCAATAAAGATGATGTTTGTTGAAGCGGATACAAGACAATACCGTTGAGGTCAATCTGTCAACGGGGCACAAAGAAAAAGGCAGATTAAATCTGCCGAAAGAAAGAATACAAACAAGCGCAAAAATTTTAGCCGATATTTTCTCGATTATGCGAGAAACGGCGGTAATATGGACGATTTAACGCCCGAGAGCGTATTCGGAAGGAGGAAGCAATGAAAAGCAAGTAGTGATATATGCAAGATTCAGTTCGCACAGTCAGACGGAACAGTCTATCGAAGGACAACTTCGGGAATGCTACGAGTATGCCAAAAGACAAGACCTTCTCGTTGTAGCCGAGTACATAGACCGTGTGCTCACGGGGACTACGGACAAACGACCGGAATTTTTAAGAATGATCGAGGACAGCAAAAAGAAAACCTTTGACTACGTCCTTGTTTATCAACTTGATCGCTTTGCCCGTAACCGCTACGACAGCGCGAATTACAAAGCAAAGTTAAAGAAAAACGGCGTGCGTGTTCTATCTGCAAAGGAAAACATAACGGAAGACGCAAGCGGAATTTTAATCGAGGGCGTGCTGGAAAGTATGGCGGAATATTATTCCGCCGAACTTTCGCAAAAGGTAAAACGCGGAATACGGGAAAGTTACGAAAAAGGTTACTTCATCGGCGGATACGGACTATTCGGCTATGACATCGTGGACAAAAAATGGACGATCAACAGTTACGAAGCGGATATTGTCAGAGATATTTTTACAAGATACAAAAACGGCGAAAAGGCGAAAGAAATTATTGCAAGGCTGAACGGACAAGGCATTAAGACGAAAGCCGGTTCGTCGTTCAATATGAACAGTCTTGCAAGGATAATCCGCAACGAAAAATACATCGGGAAAGTAACTTCACACGGCACGGTTTACACTAACGTCATACCGCCTATCGTGGACGAAGAACTTTTTTATGAATGCAACGTCATTATGGACAAGCATAAACATAAACCGCGCGACAGCAAGAGTGAACAGCCGTATATTTTAAGCGGAAAATTGTTTTGCGGATTTTGCGGTAGTCTTATGACCGCCGAAACGGGGACAAGCCATACAGGTCAACTTCATCACTATTACAAGTGTTTCGGAAGAAAACGCAACAAACACAGTTGTAAAAAGGCAAATTACAGACAGCAAGACCTTGAAGATCTGGTATTCGGCACGACGGTTAAATACGTTCTTCAACCCGACGTAATTCAAACCGTTGCCGAACAGGTCGTTTCAAAATTCAATTCGGAGATAACAAAGACCGCAACGCTTGAAAATCTCGAAAACGAGTTGAAAGCCAAAGAAAAAGCGATAAATGCACTGCTTGCTGCCATAGAACAAGGCATAGTGACTAAATCCACCAAAGACCGACTGATTTCTCTCGAAACGCAAAAAGAGGAATTAGAGAGCAAAATTTCGCTTGAAAAGGCTCGGCAGATAAAACCGCTCGAAGTGGACAAAGTAAAAGCGTTTTTAACCTATTTTGCCCGTAAAAAGTATGAAAACGGGCAAGAAAAAAACGAGTTTTTCAACTCGTTCATAAACCGTGTTATTTTGTATGACGACAAAATTTTAATCTTTTACAACACCGGCGAAAATAACCCGACGGTAATTAAGAGGAAAAACACGGAAGAATTTATTTCGCACCTTAACGACAGAGTGCGCAACGGCAAAACCTCAATAAATGACTGCCCGAACGCAACGGTAAACAACAGCCCCATCGTACAAAAGGAAAACTCGCTTGAACCTCAAGGGTTCAAACGAGTTTCACTTGGCGGAGAGAGGGGGATTCGAACCCCCGATACGCTTATTCACGTATGCCCGCTTTCCAAGCGAGTGCCTTCAGCCGCTCAACCATCTCTCCACGGCTAAATATAGTTTGCGTTTTTGACGCTTGAGTATTCTACCATATATTGTACAAAAAATCAAGTAAAAATGCTGAAAATTTTGCTTTTGCAAAAATAATTTCTTTGCGAAATGTTGATTTGGTATGATATACTATAGCAGACCGATTAAAACAAATTAGACGAAGTTGTAAAATAAATAGAAGGCGAGAAAAATAGTATACAGGAGTGATGCACAGACAAAAATTGGTTCGATAAGCGGTTACTCGATAAGATATATTTTTAAAGTTTAAAACCGAAATTCTTTGATGAGTTTGTTTGGATACATAGGCTTAAATCTATGGTTTTGCCGTTGCAAGCGTGTATCGGTTATGGTATGTAGATTGAGAAGAATACCGACATGGAGGAGAATTAGTATGGATATTGTTAAAGCAAAAAGTTTGCTAAAAGATTATACGTCTGTTGTTTTTAAAGACGATACAGTATACTACAGCGAGCATAGAGGAGTAAAGCCGCTGATGATTTTATTCGATAACGGCGTTGACGTTTCTTGTGGCGAAGCTGCGGATAGAGTGATAGGCAGAGGCGCAGCGTATTTGTATGTAGCGCTTAAGATAAAGCATGTTTCGGCGTATGTTATAAGTAAGCCGGCAATAGAAGTGCTTGAGCGTTACGGCATCGAGTTCGACAGTGACGAAGTCGCAGACAATATACGTAATCACACAAACACCGGGATTTGCCCGATGGAAGAAGTAACCGAAAACGCAACCTGCCCGCAAGAAGCCATAAAATTAATGAAGGCAAGATTAAAACAAATGTACGGAGATAAAGCATAATATTTTTGGGATAAAACGCATTGACGTATTTTGCGACGATTTCTGCGCAATTTTATGTGTTTAGGCTAAAGCGGAGATTTGTCTAAGCGAACTTTTTATTCACTTATTTTTATGTAAGGAACAAAAAATAGCATATAATCGATACCAAGAACACGCAACGATTCCAAAATATAAATTAAATTATAAAACGATTCTAAAAATCGATACAAAATATTGTTTTTTATGTTACAATAGATCTGTATATAATGTATATAAATTTGGAATTGATATAGTTGACCCAGATATTCCAATAACGGCTCCAGAAGTAGATGTTATAGTTAAAAATACACCATTATCCATAAAAACGATGACAACAAGCAGTGATAGATGGTCTTCCGTAAAGTTGATTTGGACTGTTGATGCACAAAAAGCTTTACAATTTAAAAATACTTATATTCCGTATTGCGATATGTTAATGGCTAAAATCCATTGGAATGATAATGGCAAACTTTTACTTTTTTCAAAAGAATCACAAATTGGGGTTCTAAATCAAATTGGCAGAGATAGATACATTAAATTGCCAAAAGTAAACACAAACGCACGAGGAGTTGAAATCTCTCGGGAAGCTCTCTTGTTATTGGAAAAATGTCAAGATACAAGATGTATTGATATTAAATTCACAAGAGAAAAAATTGATTATAGAGAAGTTTATACTAAATGGCTTGATGTGTGGGGAGAAGACTATTAAACAAAAGCTAAATCGAAAACGATTAAGTTTTTTTGGTGCCGCCGGTCGGAGTCGAACCGACACGGTATCACTACCACCGGATTTTGAGTCCGAGTGCGTAGCCACTTAGCCGAGCGAACGAAGAGAGCGAACGCCACGAGCGAAGCGAGTATTCCGCCACGAGGGTGGTGGAAGAGGCAGATAAAATCAAAAAGAATTTGCGGAAAACGGACAAAAGAAAAAGAACGCAATAAATAACTTGCGTTCTTTTTTGGTGCCGCCGGTCGGAGTCGAACCGACACGGTATCACTACCACCGGATTTTGAGTCCG
>ERZ825137.641-NODE-641-length-48745-cov-4.713124_pt1 | contig 48745 bp, 58 predicted proteins | sample MGYA00519873_ERZ825137 | MGnify/ENA primary metagenome ERZ825137 (study PRJEB31778, sample SAMEA3449190) | human gut metagenome | biome: human gut; feature: human-associated habitat; material: faeces | place: United Kingdom | collected 2010/2012 ...
GCGTTGCTCTCGATTTTCTGGCGGTTGATTTCGTTATAGCCGGGATCCATGACGAGGTAGACCAGCTCAAACGGCACCTCGCTGTGGCGCTGCAGCTCCTGAAAAAGCTTTGCCATCAGCATGGAATCCTTGCCACCGGAGATACAGACCGCAATCCGGTCACCATCCTGAATCATATCATATTCATTAATTCCTTTTACAAATGGACGCCATATCTCTTTGCGGAACCGTTTGACAATACTGCGTTCCACATACTTACAGTTGATCTCCGGCTCTTCGCCCTGTTCCATCATGCGTTGTAATTTTAACCGCAGATAAGCATGAAAACCATTCTGAATACTATATGCCTCATATCCCTGTTCAACCAGATTCTCCGCTATCTCATCACTCTTCTGTCCGGTATAACAAATGAGATAGACCGGCTTATCTTGCGCAATCTCATCCTTGTGTTCTTCTAATTCTTCCCAGAACAGATTCACAGCCCCCGGATATGTGTCTTTCTCATATTCTTCCGGGCTTCTCAGATCAATGATCTGTTTGTCCCGCTTATCCTGTTCTATCTCCTCAATCTTCTTCCTGAACATATCTTATATTCCTTCCTGCATGATCTCCTGTAAACACTGATTCATTCATACCACTGACTTTTTTCTGCCTGACGCGATCCATACCGTAATTATCGAGCCTGTACACCGCCAAGATCTTTGATCACTTCTGATGCAATGATAAGACCTGCAACTGCCGGCACAAATGCGGTCGATCCCGGAATATCCCGCCGTTCATTACAGGTTCTCGCTGCTCCCGGCGGACATACACAATGATTCCGGCAGCTGATCGACTCATCTTCAATCGGGCGGATGGCTTTCTCCTTCGAATATACCACCTTTAACTTCCTGACACCACGTTTCTTCAATTCCCGGCGCATTACCTTTGCAAGCGGGCACACGGAAGTCTTATAGATATCTGCCACCTCAAATTCTGCCGGATTGAGCTTATTGCCTGCTCCCATACTGCTAATGATCGGCGTGTTCGTCTCTTGTGCCTGCATCACAAGCTGAATCTTTGCGGTCACTGTATCCACCGCATCTACGACATACGAATATGCCGTAAAATCAAACTCATCTTTATTCTCCGGAAGATAAAAACAATTATGCACTTCCACCTTACAATCCGGATTAATATCCAGAATCCGTTCTTTCATGACTTCCGTTTTGTATTTTCCGATCGTCTTTCTCGTTGCAATGATCTGCCGGTTGAGATTGGTCAGACATACCTTGTCATCATCGATCAGATCGATCGCGCCAACTCCACTCCGCACAAGTGCTTCCACTACATATCCACCTACACCACCGATTCCAAACACGGCAACTCTGGCCTGTGCCAACCGGTCCATTGCTTCTTTTCCTAATAATAACTGTGTTCTTGAAAACTGGTCTAACATATATACTCCTCTAACGTATCTGCCTTATTATGAACTGCTACTCATCATACCACACAAACCTGTATTCGTCACCTACAACCATACCACGTAACGTCGAAAAAAGGTTACCTGTAATCTGGTAACCCTTTTCCATTTCGCAATTATAATTAATATACCCGGGAAGATCTATTCTATTTACTGAATTGCCTTAAATGCCTCGTCAAGATCTTCAATGATATCATCGATATTCTCTGTTCCGATTGAAAGACGAATGGTATTGGGCTTAATACCCTGATCTAACAACTCAGCCTCGTTGCACTCTGAATGTGTGGTAGATGCCGGATGGATTGCTAATGACTTCACATCTGCAACGTTGGCAAGCAGTGAGAATAACTCTAACTCATCAATGAACTGCTGTGCTTTCTTCGCATCCCCTTTGATCTCAAATGTGAAGATAGAACCACCACCATTTGGGAAATACTTCTTATAAAGTGCCTGCTGCTCCGGATCTGTTGAGATAGAAGGATGATTGACCTTCTCTACTAATGGCTGGTCTTTCAGATACTGTACAACCTTTAATGCATTTTCTACATGACGCTCTACACGAAGAGATAATGTCTCCAAGCCCTGAAGGAAAATGAAAGAATGTACCGGTGAAATCGTTGCCCCTGTATCACGAAGCAGGATTGCACGAATATATGTAACAAATGCTGCCGGAGCGCAATCCTTTGCAAAGGAAACTCCATGGTAAGATACGTTTGGCTCTGTCAGCCATGGGAACTTATCACTTGCTGTCCAGTCGAATTTACCACTATCAATGATAACACCACCGATTGTTGTTCCGTGTCCACCAATAAACTTAGTTGCAGAATGTACTACGATATCTGCACCATACTCAATTGGACGAACCAGATAAGGTGTAGCGAATGTATTATCTACAATCAATGGAATGCCTGCTTCATGTGCGATGTTTGCAATCTTCTCGATATCCACAACTTCTGAATTCGGATTACCTAATGTCTCAATCTCAATTGCTTTTGTATTGTCCCTGATTGCTGCCTTAATCGCATCATAATCAAACGGATCTACAAATGTTGCTTCAATTCCGTAATCCGGAAGTGTATGGGCTAACAGGTTATATGTACCACCGTAAATGTTCTTTGCTGCTACAATATGATCGCCTGCATGAGCAACACCCTGTAAAGCATATGTCAATGCCGCTGCACCGGAACCAACTGCTAAGGCTGCTACACCACCCTCTAATGCTGCGATTCTCTGCTCGAAGATATCTTCTGTCGGGTTTGTCAATCTTCCATAAATGTTACCTGCATCACGAAGACCAAAACGATCCGCTGCATGCTGGCTGTTATGGAATACATAAGAAGATGTCAGATAAATTGGAACTGCTCTTGCATCTGTTACCGGATCCGGCTGTTCCTGTCCTACATGTAACTGTAATGTCTCAAACTTTAAATTTCTTTCTGCATATGATTTCTTACTCATAATCGTACCTCTTTCTGTGGTCCTGCCACTCTGTATTTTTATTATTAAATGTTTCCTTAATTCACTATTGTATTCTTACTTGCTGCAACACCTGCACATCGAATGATACAGTGCTACACGATCATTGAATTTCACGAATCTCATAGTTTTCACTCTCCATTTCTTATTTCCTACCTGTTTACAAGGTTTATACTACCACGGTATTTCCTACTTGTCCACTAGGAAATTCAAATAGCCAGCTATAGGAAATTCCTATAGCTGGCTTTCTTATCCTTTATTATAATCATTCTGATTATCCCAATATATCCTTTTTCCGAATGACCTTGTATCCGGCTCCAATTAAGAACAACATACATACAGCTAAATAGACCAAAGCAAATTGACGATCCAACGGAACATAATCCGGATACATATCATCCGTATAATATCTGGTTACCATCGCATATCCATGTACCAGAAAGCGATTTGAATAGTAAGTCGACACTACTAAAATGCCGGATGTTACAACCAATGAAGGGATACTTCCAATTTGAATAGACAAAATTATCTGAAACAAAGATTGCACGATGCCAACCAAAACAGGTAACAACAAGGTCATGCACAACAATTGTGCAACAGGTGTCTGCACAACCTCTCTTCCATAGCAGGCTTCTAACAGCATCTCATGTTTTACGATATGTACATCTCCTATCATGATCCAGGAAAATGCCATGTTTACGCCCCATATCAGTCCAAAATATACTAAATTTACCACAATACACCAGATACACTTTGACATCCACCAGATAAAACGCTGCCCACTCTTTGTCATCAGTTGGATTCCCAACCCCTGCATATCCTCTGCCACATAACTTCCGATGCAATACGCAAGCAGTAAATATTCCATAATCCAGGAAAAAGGAACCTGAAAGCTGTCTAAAACATCCGGATCATAATGATATGGATATCTACCCCAGAATGCATTCATTCCATATTCCAATGGGGAAAAACCTTCCTGATACAGCTTTATAAAATAATCCATGGAATTTTGGAAGATCGCACACACAATAACCCCTAACAAAATCACCAAAAGATACCGTTTCCAAAAACGAAAAAGCCCCTCTTCTATGTCATAATTTAGAAAACGCAGCCACTTCATACACTCTCACCTTCCCAAATACGCCCTTCCGCCATACGAATCACGGTGTCCGCCATATAATCCATTTCTTCTTTGTCATGACACGCAATAATGATAATCCGGTTCTCATCAACCAGATTCCGGATGGTATCCCGTATCTCTTCTACTCCATCTACATCAATCGCATTTATCGGCTCATCTAACAAAATTACGTCCGGTTCTCCCATAATGGCGGCCGCAATCCCCAACCGCTGTCTCATTCCCAGGGAATATTTATAATACTTTCTTTTATCATCCGGCAGCAATCCTACTTTCTCCAACACTTCCCGTATCTCATCATCCGATATTCCACCCTGTATCCCTGCCAACAACCGCAGATTTTCAAAACCCGTATAATCTCTTAAAAACACAGGATTTTCTATCAATAACCCCATACTCTTAGGAAAGGATATATCTTTTCCAAGTATCTCCCCATCAATCATAATCTTTCCACTTGTCGGATAAATCAGTCCGGCAATTGAGCGCATCAGCATCGTTTTGCCACAACCATTTTTCCCACTTAATCCATAAATCCGGCCTCCCTGAAAAGAATATGTAATATCATCTAATACCGTAACTCCCTTAATTTTCTTTGTTAAATGTTCTATTTGTATCTGCATATCTATCTCCCTTATTCCGTTATATCACGCCGCCGGTTACTTATCTTGAAAACTGCCACAATACATATAAGCAGAACTCCCGTTATAAAAGATAACACTGCTAATTGATCTGTTCCGTAAGTCTGCGCCGGGTTGATATGTATCATCACATTATACAGATTCCATTCCGGAACCAGACTCGTCAATCCAAACCAACAGGTACAATATACAACCATCGGAAACAACACCGCCGCAAACCGATTTGAAAACCACTTAGATCCTGCCAATGTCATACAAGCAAAGATTCCTCCATACACAAAATCTACTCCGGTGTAACACAACGCATATAATACGGGAGCTTCATAATACAATCCTGACCATATATCCCGATTTGCAACCATTGCCTGCCGCGATATCGGTTCTACTCCTATTGCCGGTAAATAACATGCTGTTCCTATAAGATGAAGCAGCAATGGTATTGTCACTGCCAGTCCACCACTTATAAAAACAGCTCCAAACTTGGCATTTTGATAGGTCTTTCTTCCGCAACGAATCAGCATTTGTCCCGCATATCCGGATTCCCACTCATTATAATAGGACAATCCATACGACATCGCTGCCAACAACGGAAAAATAATGAAATACAACTGATTATACGGAGAATATACCTCACATCCCAGCCATCCTTCCAAAATTCCCATTTCAAACCAGGTGCCATATCCCTCATCTTTCTCCGACAACGTCATTACATGCTGATACTCCGATTCATTCACCGCATAGGTATTTCGATATACCCATACCATCTGCAATATACATATCAGAATTCCGATTATAATTGCAACCTGAAACCCTTTTGACCGTAATGCTTTTTTAATTTCTACTTTCCAGACCTGTCTTTGCATTCTATTCTTCTGCATCTAATCCCACCTTCTCTACATCCGTAATCTGCATCTGATTCTTAATCGGATAAGAACTAAAAATCAATGTATATGGCATCTTTCCGTCCACTACCTGCTGCCATTGCTGCCGGGTAAGATTTTCCTGATATATTACATATGACAGGACTACAACATCTCCTGAATGAAAATCTCCATTAACCAGGCCCGGATTCAATTCCGAAAACCAGAACGGATCAATTCCCTGACAATCATACGCGCACTGAATTGAGATATTGGGATCAAATACATTATCTTCTTCCTTACGATCGATCTGAAACTCGACCTCTATCACCCTGCATTTTTCCATTTCATCCGCATCCATATATTGTTCCAGGTTTGAATTTGCTTCATAATAATCTGTATACTTCCACAAATTTACTTTCTGAATCCGGTATTCATTTCCTCTATACTCCAATGGTTCCCCTTGTGTAACCGAATGAACCTCCGGCATTCTTACATGTGTATTGACATATACAATCCTTATACAGATCATAATCATGATTAACAATACAATGCTGTCCCTAAGGATCAAACATCTTTTATTTTTCATTTTGACTTTTCCCCTTCTTGTTCTCCTTTTTGTGGCTCACATTTAAAATAAATGCAATATTTATTATCTTTTAACTTATGCGGATAATATTCTGATGTCATCTCTCCTTCTAGTTCCAAATAATATTCTGTACTGGAGGTTACGTCTTTAATACGATAGTATTCACCTGTTGTATCATCACAGTAGCAACATACAAATGCCCACTGTAATGTTATCGTTTCCCCCGGCTTCATTTCACGATCTCCACCTCCTGCCACATAAAAAGGTTCTCCTCCGCTATCAAACATGAAATCCGGTTTCGAATCAATAACCGCATTTCCATTTGGAGCAAGTAGGATCCCTGGTGCCCGTTGATATTTCCTTTTTGCAGCTACCGCATCATTCGTAATCTGAATCTTCACATAAGCATAACTGCAAACATCCGTATTTTTATAATTCGGAGAAAACCTCTCGTCCTTCACATCGTATCCTTCAACATTCTGTACCAGTTCCTCATAAGAATCATACATATGGAAATCCAAAACCTTATATCCAAATCCACCGAACACCTGATAATCTCCCATTGGAAATATATTGCCCTCTTCCGCTTTCTTCTGATCCGCTGCAACAATATCCATCAGTTCCTTTTCTTCCGAAGATGACAGATCATCTGATCTGCCATCCTCGGTCTGGGAAACACTTTCCGAAGAAGCATCTTTTTGTTGCACAACCTTTTTTCGGATACTGCCAACACCATATATCACAATCACAGCCATGATTAAAAGAACTATTGGTACTATTTTCTTCTTCATTCTGCCTCTTCTCCTTTTTGTGGCTCACATTTAAAATAAATGCAATATTTATTGTCTTTTAACTTATGCGGATAATATTCTGATGTCATTTCTCCTTCTAGTTCCAAATAATATTCTGTACTCGAAGTTACATCTTCAATACGATAGTGTCCACCTGTTGCAGCATCATAATAGCAACATTCAAATGCCCACTGTAACGTTATCGTTTCTCCCGGCTTCATTTCACAATCTCCACCTCCTGCCACATAAAAAGGTTCTCCTCCGCTGTCAAACATGAAATCCGGTTTCGAATCAATAACTGCATTTCCATTTGGAGCAAGTAGGATCCCTGGTGCCCGTTGATATTTTCTTTTTGCAGCTACCGCATCATTCGTAATCTGAATCTTCACATAAGCATAACTGTAAATATCCATTCCTTCATCGTTCGGAGAAAGTCTCTCGTTCTTCACATCGTATCCTTCAACATTCTGCACCAGTTCTTCATAAGAATCATACATATGGAAATCCAAAACCTTATATCCAAATCCTCCGAACACCTGATAATCTCCCATTGGAAATATATTGCCCTCTTCCGCTTTCTTCTGATCCGCTGCAACAATATCCATCAGTTCCTTTTCTTCCGAAGATGACAGATCATCTGATCTGCCATCCTCGGTCTGGGAAACACTTTCCGAAGAAGCATCTTTTTGTTGCACAACCTTTTTTCGGATACTGCCAACACCATATATCACAATCACAGCCATGATCAATAAAACTATTGGTATTATTTTCTTCTTCATAAATGCCTCCTTCAAAAAAAGTTATTACTGCAACACCTTATAACTTCCAGCACAATCCGGGCTCCAGACACCCTTTGCTGTTCCTTTGCCTTCATTTGCTTTGATACCCGGACGGGCGTAGGCATAACCTAATTCATACACATAATTCGTAACAGAATACTTATTACAACCATTCATAATATAATTTCTTTGTCCTCCATAACGAGTCCCTGCCGGTTTTGCAGTATCTTTCTTAGACGCTGCTCCGAATGGCGAAACAGTCAATTTGCTTAGATTTCCACCATAAGCGTTTTGCCAGTTAATATATATTTTTGAATCATTCTCTTTTTTCCTCCTTACAAATTATCATCAACATCACTATATCTACCATCGTATACACGATTATATATGAAGTCACTGGTATATAGCGATATAACAATAACGCAATAGCCATATATATAATGGATATTATCTTTGCTCTCCTTCGGCTTATTTCTATCTGATCTATCGACAACCTCTTATTTATATTCTCTATCGGAGTGTATCGCATAACTACAGCCAAGCAAATTATCCCAACCATCATATAGATTATAAAAGGTATTTGTACATGCATACTTATACTTGTCATCTTAACAACAAAAAAATATCCAAAAAGAGTAACAATCATACAACCTATTCTAGTTGATGCATGATATCCCCCTGTATATCTTCTCAGACTAATGAATACAACACAAAAAATAAACGTAGATACACATTTCGCCCAAATAGCCCCTAATATCATCAAAAAAACAATTTGTTCTACACTATTTAACAGCATCTCATATCCATACTGATAAATCGCAACATTCTCTTCCTCAATAACGCCTCTATATAATAAAAAATCAGTTACCATACATGACAATTTTCGACACATTTCAGCCTCCATGCCCGTATAATAACTGATTCTATTTCGTTTTTCTAGGGGTGTGGCATACTTGGTATGTATATAGGCATACTTGGTATATTCTACACCATGAGATTCACAATAAATTGATCTTGTGTCTCCTCATTATAATAAATTCCATCCATTTTCTTCACCATCTTCTTCACACTTTTAATTCCAAATCCATGTTGCATAACGTCTGCCTTATTCGTATGAAGCATTGGATTCAACCGCAGGACCGAACCTGATATATGATTACATATCCGAACCATGAATTTTCCCTTGTAGTCAGACAATTCTACTTTGATCCGTCTCTCCTGCTCTCTCTCTTCCGCTTCTATTGCATTATCAATCAGATTTGACAATATGATACCCAATTCAATCTGCTTATCTTCAGGAACATTCCCGCTAATCTGTACATCAAATATAATATTACGTTTCTTACAGATATCTGATTTTTCATTTAAAACTGTATTCACCACACTGCTATTGGTTTTATATAACCGTATACTTTCAAATTTGTCTCCAACAATCTGATCAAGATACTTCAATGCAGACTCCGCTTCTCCATCCTCTAACATTCCCTGTATCATCACCAGATAACGTTTTAGATCATGTCTTAATATCTGGCTTTCTTCATATATGTTATTGATTCTTTCCTGCATATATTTCTCTTCTGACAATTTGGCATTCAGCACAATATTGTCAATCTTATAACGATATTGCTGATTCAACTGATACGCACATACGCTGATTATAATGGATAGTATAAATAATCCCAACGCAACAAACAAAAAACGAACCATAATATCATCATCTATCTGCTTCTTTAATGTTATATCTGCAAATATTGTCACTACCGCAATCGTCACGCTATACATAAGCATCGGCATAAGCCATTCCTGATATTCCACATGTTTTCTCTTTATAAATAATACGACTGCTATCAACATCAGGAGCAACATAGCCTTATTCACACCCAGCACCAACATTCTTATGTAACTTCCCGGCTGAAGTAATATCGTCATGTCAACTGAAAGCATCGCATAGAGTCCATATACCGTAATCACATTAGATATCGTAACGATCAAATGATATATCACAATATATATTATTCTTATTTTCAGGCTTCCTTCTAAATATATATAGCAATATAACAGTTCAAGACCTATCATAATAACAGGTCGAATTATAATATTATCCGGCCAATCCTGTGCAATATATAACAATATCATAATCACCACAAACATCATATAATATATTGCATTTCTTCTTACTGTGCAGCGTCTTCCTAACAGGCTCCAGAGAAACACTACTGCACATCCGGAATCCAACAGGCTTGCACCTCTTTCCATTATTTCATATACGATATCCATTAATAAATCTCCCTATTGCCTGCGCATATTGAATCCGTATCATCTCTGCTTTTCTTCTGCTTACCGGCACACTTTCCCCATTATCAAGAACCACTCTATCCGACTCAAAAAATGCTATATATCGAACATTCACCAGATATCCCACATGGGTGCGAATAAATCCGTAATCCTTCAGGCATTTTTCGCATTCCGATATCTTTCCACGAACTTTCTCTTTCCCGTGTGTCGTATGAATAATAATATAATGCATATCACTTTCCATATACCAGATATCCCGTATCTTATATGTACCTTTCGTTTTGTCCTTTCCAAAAGCAACCACGAATGTCTCTGATTCCAATTTTTCTTTTGCCGCCATCAATGCCTCTTCCAATTCTTCTGCCATTTTACTTTTTCTAACAAAACGTAATGGTCTATATCTCAGGCTTTGAAATACTAATTCTTCCTTATTGGTAACAAAAATAATATTAAGAAAAGTAAATTGTTTCATCAACTCATTTGCAATTTCCATTCCACTTAGATCGGGCATATCAATATCCAATAAAACAACATCTATCTGTTGTGTCTTTACTTCCTCCAGCAGCTTATTACCATTAGTATATTCCCGTATATCCATATGGCATCCCATAGCCTTCCCAATCCGCAAAACTTCGTCATGCGTCACCTTCCTATAATTCTGTTCGTCATCACATATAGCAACTATCATAAGGATCCCCCTCATTCTATGTATTCCATTTCTATATTAGCATATCCATCTATAATTGTCATTAGAAAATAAATGTTTATATTCCGGTTATATTTTTATTATTTCCGATAGCTTTTCCCCTCCAGATTCGGTATAATAAAACATATTGCATTATACATTTTGAAATAAGGGAGAACACATATGAAAGTAACATGTCACAATTGTGGGAAACGTTTTGACTACGATACCTACACAGGTCTTTGTCCGAAATGTTCCACATATTACCGGTTAGATACTCCGGCAGAAGATGTAACAGATATCTACACCAGCGGAACTGATTTTGAACCAGACGAGGATTCTTATACAGAGGAGACAGAGGATTATTTTGAATCCCTTCCTGCCATGGAAGAAAAGGAAGAAGCTGCAATTCACACTGCCGCCCGGACTGCCCAAAACGACTCCTGGATCTATCGTTTCAAGACCAATCACACACTTACCATTGTTTTACTAACTGCCATTGTCCTTGTATTTGCAGTGCCATTTTTCAGCATGAACTATCTCATACGTTCAAAAGAAAAACAATACAGTCTGTCTGAAATCATTTCCCCTACTCCTGCAAATATCGGAGAAACAATTTCATTTCACACAGATAACAGTCAATATGATCTGACGATTACCAACTTATCCAATGTAACGGATACCTGCTACCAGATACCGGACGGATATCAGCTGGTTGCATTTCATTATACAATGAAAGAAACCGGAACACCGGATTCCACAGCAGATACAAACAGACCTTATACTCCGCTTGGATATCACTCTTTCACCCCTTCCCTCCATACACAATCCGGTCAGTACCTACAGGCAATCAGTGAATATGACATTGCAAATGCTAATGGCAGCAAAGATTATGAATGGCGTGAAGAAACCGGAACCGGTTCCAATTTTGAATTTTTGAACGGCTGCGTATATTTCTTAGTAAAAGAAAATGATATTGCCAGCCTTCTTATTCAGCATACGAATTCTGAAACAAACGAGATTTTAGACTCTTATCAGATTGATAACCTGGAGGTGAGCGAATAATGAATGGATTATCTGTTGTTACTCATTTTATAACCAAACTATTACTATGGCTTTTTGGCAAGCTAGGCATTAATATTCTGCTCTTAATTGCTCTTATGCTCGAGATTCCCAGTATGTATGCATATTACAATGAGAAGATCTACGAAGCCCAGCTCTATACCAACCAATCCTTCCAAGTTACAAGCGAACCGGAACTCGTCCATGCGATCGACTTACAGGCAGGTTCCGAGTTCAGCAATGACGATTGTTATAAAGTAATGATCCAGATTGATAACTTATACACAAAACCATCTTATCGATATCCTTGCTTCTATTCCAATGACGACGATAGCATATTCTGCAAACTAGAACCTTTGGATTATTATTCTGACATTGATTCTTACGACATTCTGGATACAAGCACCTTTTTTCCAGCCGGAACACGCGTAACACTTCCGTATTATGTACAAAGTTCACTGGTAGAGGGCACGACACTTTCTTTTGTACATTCAGAGGTCTTTTACGGAACTCTGGATTCCACACATAATGATAATATGAAGAACACCCTGACCATCACATTCCCGTGATGATCGGGGTGTTCTTCTATGACTGTTCCGAGTTATTTAATACAATTTGCAGATATCTTAACTTCGGTTGTTAATCCGTAATTATTACTTAATCTTCTTGCATTTTACCTGTTTACAGAGGATCGCAAGTCTTCCATTCTCCTTTGAATACTCACAAGTAGATAAGATCAATAATTCATCAGAACTATTATACTTTCCACCACAATTGTATTCCCGATTCTTTGCAACCTGCTTCTTCCACTTCTTGTAAACCTTCTTATTATCCAACTAATCATTCTTCTTTTTCTTCCGATAAAGAACTCCTAATCCAACTAACGAGATCAACAACATACCGCCTGTTGCTGCGATCGGTGCCGTGTCACCTGTCTTCTTGCTCCTGGTCTTCTTACCGGTTGTCTCTTTGCTGTGCGTATCAACCTCCGGCTTATCTTCGTCCGTTGTAATCTGCTCTGTCGTTACTTCGGTTGTGACCTCCGTTGTTGCTTCCGTTTCCGTCGTCACCTCGGTCGCCGTCTCTGTTGTAGTTGTGGTTGCTTCTGTCGTGGTAGGCGACTCCTGATAACTGTTCTTAAATGCAACCGTTGTAACATTCCCTTTCACAAGCGTAACATCTGCTGCTTTTCCCGTAGTTGCCGCCCCACTGTCAATTGTGTAGGTAACACTTGTCAATGTATATCCGGTTACATCCGTAACTGTTTCTGTAACTGTATATTTACCTGCTGTACAATCTAATGTCTTTGTCCACGTTTTGCTTGCTGTATCATAGGTAAACTCAGATAATTTGTAGGTCGCCACTTCCGTTCCCGCTGCATCTGTAACCTTAAATTGAATCGTCTTTTCCGCATCTTCCTTTGATACGGTTCCTGCCACCGTCTTCGTAAGCTTCAATGTACCCGGTTTTTCTTTGACATCTTTCATAACCACCTTGTTGACACCAACAATGTTGGATGCATGTGTAGTCGATGTAACCTTACCGTCATTTCCTACTGTAAAATCAATCGGATCTGCTACTTCATAGCCTGTCGGTGCCTTTGTTTCTGTCAGAGTATAAGTGCCTGCAGCAAGCGTTACAGTATACGGTATCACATTACCCGCTGCATCCTTCTTATCACCCGAAGTCCATTTTGCTACAACCAGATTACTTGTCTTATTTGTAATCGTCAGCTCCGCTCCTGCAATCTCCTCACCTTTTGCCGCATCCACTTTACTGATATCCACAGAATGAGCAGCAGGATCATATGTATTGGTATATGCAACGGTTGTTGTTGTGCCTTTCGTAACGTTTGCTGTTGCGACTTCTCCATCTTGTGCTGCCGCAGAATCAATCGCATAACTTACCTTTGACAACATATAACCACCAATTGCCGTTACCGTTTCTGTTACCGTATATCCTCCTACATTACAATTCAATTCTTTGGTCCAGATCTTATTCGTTGCATCATATGTAAAATCAGATAATTGATATGTTCCTACTACATGCTGATTGGAATTGTCCACCACCGTAAATTGTACAGAAGCCTCCGCCTGTTCCTTCGTTACCGTACCGCTGATCGTCTTTGTGATCTTCAACTTACCTTTGTCTATTGTTGCATCCTTCATTGTGACTTTTGTTCCGGAGGCTGCTCCTGCTGTTGCAGAAGTCACAGTACCATCACCGGCAACTGTAAATTCAATCGGATCTGCTACCTTGTAATCTGCAGGTGCCTTTGTTTCTGTCAAGATATAGGTTCCCTCTGCAAGCGTTATGGTATGAGGGATAAGATTACCCACTGCATCCTTATCACTACCGGAAGTCCATGTAGCCACTTCTGCCCCAGTTGCCTTGTCCGTAATCTTCAAACTTGCTCCGGCAAGCTCCTTTGAGCTTGTGATATCCACTTTACTGATCTGTACCGGATGGGATGTTATCGCCTCATTCGGGAAGGAATAAGTATAGCTTGTTGTAACTGCTTCTTCCAAATGAACCGGATAGCTTACACCATTCTCAGTTACATTGGATGGATATGTACCGGTATTTCCCGTTTCTTTAAACAGAAAATATCTTGGTGTCGTATCGATTTTATAGTTAGCTGGTGCCTTAGTTTCAACGATTCTATATAATTTTGCCCGATACAAATTAGAGAACGATGCTTTTCCAACTGTATTAGAAGCTACCGTTTGTGACGTGATTGCAGTTCCTACAACTCCCGTCGTTGCATCGTAAGCCATTTCACTACATGTAAACTCTGCGCCCGGCAGATAATTCGTTGTTTCACCTTTTTTATGCTTCACAATATGAATAACAACACCATTGGACGTTGATGAACCAGCACTCTTTATAACCGCCGTAGCACTTGGACGATATTTATCCGTTCCTGCATCACCGACACCCGATAACGAACAACTATTTACACAATTCGCATCCGTTAATGCCGCTCCTACATCCAAAGTGATTGTTCCCATGTAGGTAATCACTACCTTTTTACTATCCGGTACCTTAACCTCCAACGTTCGAGTTGATGCATCATAACTAACCTGCTGCGACGTTGCTGTAACACCATCTATCTTCATACTTCCCGGATAATACTCAATTGCAGAACCCATAACATCTTTTAGCAGCAATTGATCACTCGCTGCATCCAGATCTAAAGCATTCTCATTTACAGTAATTGTATATTTTACATTCGGTGCTGTTGTTGCATCATATTGCCCGGTCTTATCAATAATACTATCCTTCTTTAATTGTTTCCATTGTGCCGTAGCCGGTACTTCCGGACAAACTCTATCATTTACCTTAATGAATGCTTTATTGACATAATCCTGTGATGTCATTGCCTGATTAAGATCCACATAATCTGTTGTATAGAACAGACAAAGCTGCTTTCCCGCCGTCTTAATATGTGTTAACGCATCCCCTGTTATTTCAAAGTATATTTTATTACTACTTGTCGTAACATGAATTGAATTCGTTAACGCACTATTCTCTGCACTCGACCAATCGTCTGTTTCATAAACTTTCAAGGAACCATTCTTATACTTCAAATTGCCCGGAAGTGTATCTTCTATTATTGACGTTGTTGTATCCGCAGGTAAAGCAGATACGATCAGCTTCCAATTGATACCGGTACTATAATCTCCCAAAAAGTCTTGTCGATGGGCCGTAGCTTTTTGTAAATATTGTTCCGGCTTATATGTATAAGCTGCCGACGAATTTTTGTTGACTGTACCATCTATGTAGTTTGCTGTATTCTGATATGTTGTATCCTTCGCAGGAACCGGATCTATATGCGTTTTTACTTTAATTGAATATGTTCCCTCCGCAACAGCACCAAATGGGATTGTGATCGTATTCCCTGCTACCGATGGAGTGATACCTGTAACTCCATTAATTGTAATATCTGACGCTGTACAGGTCATACCTGCCGGAATCGTATCCGTCACTTTCATGTCACTGCTACTTCCGCCCTTCGGAACCTTTACTGTAATTGTCCATTCCACATCAGTACTGCTATTGCCTGTTGTATCACATACTTTTTTAATATATTCATGGTTAGATCCAATTGTACAATAATCTGTCTTCGACATATCATATGTATTACCATATGGATTGATCTGAATCGTATTGGACTTTGTATATTGTTCTGTCGTTGACACATCTCCCATCTCTGTATCATAGGTAATTGTATATGTATTATTATTCGTTCCCGCCGGAAAAGTATATCCGTTTTGTAAATCTGACCATGTAGGATTACCCGGAAGTGCTGGTGTGGACGATAATGTACCATTAATATATGGTCCAACATGATGTTCTTCCGTCCCTAATATATCTTTGATCTTAGCGCCTGCAATATTATATCCATTCGGATTCACTGTAACTTTCCAGGTGATCTTTGACTGATCTGTACTCACCGTGTGATCTTTGCTAACCCATTTTTCAACAACTCTTTTGGTATATTCCAAATTTTTCCACGATGTTCCACCATCTGTCGTAGTATCACTACTAACTGATGCCGAATTACTTACACCAGCTTTATCATCCCAACTATCATATACCAGTGCTTTCTCATCTTTCAATTTCACTTTATACTTCACATATATGGTTTTATCTTTCAATGCCGGCACGGTAACAACAAAACCATCTGTTGTATCGCTCTTTGTCGGTGTATTATCCGTATATGATTTGGTACACGCTTCATCTTCCCAATAAGTAGGCTCTCCATCTAATTCCAGATTACTTCCCATTTTATCTGTAGCCTTAACATTTGTCTGTGGACCTTTCGCAGTAATTCTTAACTTATATTCTGCCGTCATAGTAGATTCATCTAACCGTCCACCCATTTTCTGAATCGACACGCCATCATTTCTATTATCACGTTTCATATCAATCTTGAACGTACCCAATGCATTAAATGTAAATGAAGTCTGCCCACCATTACCATTATTTAACACATCATTTCCCAGTTTACCGGTTGCTGTCAGGGAACCATGTCGTCCACTTTGTCCCAAAAATGCATCACTTTCTTCACCCGCATCATATTTTAATGTAATAGTATTGCCCTGAAGATAATAATGACCAACAATTGTACTACCATCCATCAGATCACCGGTAAATGTATCAAATGTAATATTCGATGGCAATTCATAAGTCAGACTATCATTCTGACTGGTAGGAAACTGATTATCCACAAACTTCCAATTCAAATTAATGCTGATCTTATCATTATACGCAACTTCAATCGGCGCTGAAGATCCAGGTGCAATAATAACGCCGCCAATTGTAACCTGGCAGGCGCTCGCATCCAAATAATTATCTAATTTTTCAGTGGTACCTGCGCTCCCAAAAGCCGTCATCCTCATTTTTTTAACTTTCCTATTTGCCTTTGACTTAACGGCCATCTCCGTTGTAACAGTCTCTGTCTGTTGCTCCGTATCCACTATTGTGCTCTCAACCGTTGCTGCCATAGTGGTACTCTCTCCATTCTCCGTTGACTCAATTGAAGTATCTGCCGCTGTTGTAGCTACCTCTGTCGTAACTGTTTCTGTCTGCTTCTCTGTAGTCTGCTTGTCCTCCTCGGAAGCTTCTGTAGCTGTGTTGATTATGTCACTCATTGCAGCAGAAAAATTGCCGGGAAGCATTGTAAATCCCATAATAAGAACCATCAAAACAGCCAGTAATTTTTTCTCCTTTTTCGTCATCTTCTTGCACTCCTTTACGTTATCTGATTTGCGAATCGAAACCATGCATCATCCACAAAATAATATCCCATTTTAAAAAATCATTATAAAATAGTAATCGGATTTATTATAACCCAACTTAACATAATATTCCATATTTTTTCACAAATAATCAGAATCACCGGCTTTGATTTCTCAAAAGCCACCGCATAAGAATAGGCGTGTGAAAGCACCTCTGCTGTACGGCGGCTTTTTTTCTTTTGCCGTCGTACGGCAGATTATTAGAAATATTGTGTTTGTTTTATTTTCTTGTCCATCCCTTTCAAAATGAGCGATGACAAACTATCACTCGCCTGAATAATGGCTCGATCACAAGGTCTTTGCCGAAAGCCAGCGTGTAGCATATTTCCAGCTGCTTCTTCAGCTCGCAATATAACTGTATGAGTTCCTGAGCCTTTGCCAGAAACTTCTCTGTCAAATACAGCTCTCAAATGTTTGCGTGTGCGCCTTGCCGAAATACCCACATGCGCTCCGCATGACAAAATTGGGAAGCCAGAATCAGAATAGGCGTTGCCTTGGATTTTCGGATGGTAACTGAAAGCTGGTGAGAGTCCTGCTTTCCGATATGTACTATGATGCTACATACTTAAATTTTTCTCGCAATCTTTTCATATAGACAGTCAATGTGTTGTCACTAATAAAATCACCTGTAACATCCCAAATCATTTGAAAATACAACACCCGGATTCTGCAAAAACACCAACAGCAGACGGTCTTCTAATGCCGAAAGGAATAGCTCTGTATTTCCTTTTCGGACAACCGCCTTTTGAACATCAACTGTAATATCTTTACAAGACAGAAATTCACTTTTTCCATTTTTTCTACGCAACACAGTGTTGATTCTTGCCAATAATTCTCTTGGGCGGAACGGCTTGCAAATATAATCATCTGCACCCAATTCCATACCGCTAACAACACTAAATTCATCATCATCTGCGGTCAGAAAGATAATAGGAATGTCTTTTGGGCTCTTAATTGCTGAGCAAGTGCTAAAACCATTTCCATCATTCAACGAAATATCTAAAAGGATAATGTCGTATTGTTCCTGAGCTATTTTCTGTAAAGCAGTTTGTTGTCCATTTGCACCGTCAACCAGATAGCCTTCCCGTGATGACCAGGGTGTTATTCTTTTCCATTTTTACCAGGTTCCCCCTATTGCCTAAATGTTACAAAATTGTTACAATTCATATTGTAATCAGCTGAACATACAAATAAAAATAAGGAGGACGAAACTATGTGCTTTCGATTCAATAGCTGTTCCGAGTTATTTAATACCATTTGCAGATATTTTAACTTCGGTTGTTAATCCATAACTTATTACGCAGATTATGCAGCGTAACAGTAGATAAGGGCTTTTTCCACATCACCAACGTATCGGAAAAAGCCCCTTTTCTTAATTATATAGTATGCTGTCTCTTTTCCTTTTATTGATAAATATATTTTCTTTCAATAAATAAGAAACAAAGATATGTACAAAGCCTATCGTTAATAATGACCATATTCAGCCCACTATAACAATGTGACATTACTTGTGGTAGAGCATTTAATTACTGTGTTTTTCATTATAATACTCCTGTCATCTTCAGAACCAGCCACACAGTTATTCCTATCATCCCCATAAGCAATATCGCAATCACCGCTATTGTGGCCACAATATATTTTCTTTCCTTTAAAGAAAGAACCGCTATTGATATTACATCTAGCGAAAAGAAAAACTGAAATATCATCCCTACCGTACTGATTATTCTACCATGCACACCCTCTTCCCGTGCCTTTCTTATATATGCAAATGAAAATGCATTTCCTCCAAGCATTGTCAAATATCCATACGCACTAAGGACTGCAATCATAAAAGGACCCACAAAAATCATAATAACAACAGGGGTACATGTAAGTAATATAAAAACAACTATCAGCAATCCGCCTATTATGTACATGGGAATCATCAAATATTTGATTATAATCGCACATCTTAACAATGTAACACGGCTAATCTTTTGTCGATTAATTCTTATATAGACAGCATTAACGATTCCTGCAAGGAACGGAAGCACCAATGCGCAAAATGCCATCGAGGAAATCTTTTCCGCATCCACTCCTATAAGTCTCAAACTTACCAATGGACTTATATATGCTAACACCACATATACAATTGATAATATCGTACAGCTTATTCCTTTATCTTCTTTCATTCTCATATCCTCCTAAACCCTCAAAACAAAGAATCGTTTGCGACTCTTGTGTGCCCGTACGAATTTGCTGACAATCACCTTCTTCTCCGCAAGGTGTGCATCCTCAGCATGGCATTTTTGCTTTATACAACATAACTTTATAGGGCATAAAGTAAAAAAGCCCGGAAAACAAATATTCCGGGCTTTGAAATATCGATCTGTTGCAGATAACTGCTTAACGCTTGCTGAACTGTGGAGCACGACGAGCTGCTTTCAAACCGTACTTCTTTCTCTCCTTCATACGTGAATCACGAGTAAGGTATCCAGCCTTCTTCAATGCCGGACGGTTCTCAGCGTCAGCCTCTAATAATGCTCTTGAAATACCATGACGGATTGCACCGGCCTGACCTGTAAATCCACCACCACGAACATTAACAAGTACATCAAACTTTCCTACTGTATTTGTAGCTACGAATGGCTGATTAACAATAATCTTCAATGTCTCAAGACCAAAATAATCATCCATGTCTTTCTTGTTAATTGTAATCTTACCTGTACCAGGTACTAAATATACTCTTGCAACACTGCTTTTTCTTCTACCAGTTCCGTAATATCTCTCTGTTTTAGCCACTGCTTTGTCCTCCTTAATTAATACTTAATCTCTAACTCTTTCGGCTGCTGTGCCTGATGATTATGTTCCGGACCAGCATATACATGAAGCTTTGTCATCATCTCGCGTCCTAAAGGTCCCTTTGGAAGCATACCCTTAACTGCTCTGCGGATAACTTCTTCTGGCTTCTTAGCTAAAAGTTCTTTCAATGTTGTCTCTTTCATTCCGCCAACATATCCTGAATAATCATAATATACTTTCTGGTCTAACTTCTTACCAGTTACTTTGATCTTGTCTGCATTTACGATGATAACGTAATCACCAGTGTCGATATGTGGAGTAAAGGTTGGCTTATTCTTACCTCTTAAAACACTTGCGACTTCTGATGCTAAACGTCCTAATGTATGTCCTGTAGCGTCAACTACATACCACTCTCTGTTAATTGTTGATGGGCTTGCCATATAACTCTTCATGGTGTTCCTCCTTAAAATAATTCCAATATAATTCTGTCCTTTGTCCGCTTATGCGGTTCGTTGCAATGTCCGAAACAACGTCTCCGTGCGTCCAATCTGACTCTGGCGACCTGACACTATGTAAAACCGGGGCTATTGGTTTTGCACAGACTTCTTCCGCCGTCACAATTAAGTATTATATTATATCTGTCTACCTATGTCAATGCGTTTTTCTCATTTTTTCCATTATTCAACAGTATTTTGTTCATTTTGCGGATATTCAATCTCTACTAGTGTCAATCCACATGCCGGTGCCTTATGTCCTGCTTTTGTACGGTCTTTTGCGTCTAATATTTCTTTGACATATTCCGGTGGGATCATCCCCATTCCTACCTTCATAAGCGAACCTGCTATGATTCGTACCATATTATACAAAAATCCATTGCCATTAATGCGGATCTTTACAACATCACCTTCCCGCATTACCTGAATATAATATATTGTTCTTACTGTATTTTCCACGTCATCTTTCGGTGTACAGAAACTCTTAAAGTCATGCTCCCCTACCAGATAATCGGCCGCTTGCTGCATTTTCTCCTCATCTAAATGATAATACACAAAATGCGAATACAACCGCATTAGCGGATTCGGAAACTGTGCATTGTATATCTGATATTCATACGTCTTTCTCGTATCACAGTATCGTGGATGAAAGTCCAACGCAACTTCTTCCGATCTCTGAATACGGATATCATCCGGCAACAGATTATTGATCGCATAGCTGATCTTTTCCGGCGGCATTGTGACGTCCGCATCAAACACGGCAACATTTCCCAATGCATGAACACCGGAATCTGTTCTGCTCGCACCAATTACAACAATCTCCGTCTTGAAGAATTTGGTGAGCGTCCGGTTGAGTACTTCTTCTACCGTGATCCCATTCTTCTGAATCTGCCAGCCACAATAATTGGTTCCATCATATGCGACTGTTAATTTTATTCTCTTTATCGACATCTTCTTCCTCTCCACCAAACAATTCCATCAGCATTTTAATGAATACTTCCCTAAAAAGCTTTTGCAAGTACGATCATAAATACAAAATAAGCAAATACCATACCATATGCTACCTTGTCCGTTCTCTGATAACATAATGGTTTCATTTTTGTCCTTCCTTCATCCCCATGATAACATCTTGCATCCATTGCCAATGCCAGCTCGTTACTTCTGCGTACAGACGACACAAACAACGGAATAATGATCGGTATCAGTTTTTTGAGGCGTGCCATCAGATTTCCTTCTTTGAAGTCAACCCCACGCGCCATCTGAGCCTTCATGATCTTGTCCAGTTCCTCAACCAATATAGGCACAAAACGCAACGCAATAGCCATGATCATGGCAAATTCATGTACCGGGACGTGTAACCGTTTCATCCAGCCAAGCATACTCTCCAAACCGTCCGTTAAGGCATTGGGTGTCGTTGTATACGTCATCATACTTGATCCGATGATCATGAAACATAAACGCAGTCCAAGATAAATAGCGGCTTGTAAACCCAGATCCGTAATTTTAAGAAAATGCCATTGCACAATCACATTTGCTCCCTTTACCGTGAACAGATTGATCACAACCGTAAATAGAATAATTAATCCTAATGCTTTCAATCCTTTCATGATGAATCGGACTGGCACCTTTGACAACCGGATATAACATGCCAATGCTACAAATGCAGCAATATATATCACCGGATTTCTTGCAAAAAACAAACTGATCACATAGATAAATGTAATCATAATCTTCACTCTGGGATCTAACCGATGAATGACAGAATCCGTATTATAGAATTGTCCTATCGTCATATCTCTCATCATGCCGTGCTACCTGCCTTCTTTCTGCTTCCAACGGATCAGTTCTCCACAAACCTCTTCCTTTGTGCTATGTTTCACATCAATATCATTTCCCACATTTTTCAATGCATTGAGAATCCGGTTACCGGTCGGTACAACAAGTCCCAATTCCTCTAATTCCTGCTTTCTGGTAAATACCTTCCAGGTCGGTTCATCAAAACAGATCTTCCCTTGATCCATTACAACGATACGATCAGCGTACTCTGCCACCTCTTCCATAGAATGTGATACTAATATAATTGCAATTCCCTGTCTGACCTGCAGATCTTTTAACATCTCCAATAATTTTTCAGCAGAATACGGATCCAGTCCCGCGGTCGGCTCATCCAATACCAGATAATCCGGTTGCATGGCGAGAATCCCTGCAATTGCGACTCTCCGTTTTTGTCCTCCGGACAGCTGCAATGGCGAACAATCATAAATGGTATCCGGCAATCCGACTGACTCAATTGCTTCATACGCACGTTTCTGCGCTTCCACCTTGCTGATATCCATATTCTCCGGACCAAAGCAGACATCCTTTTCTACCGTTTCCGCAAATAACTGATATTCCGGATATTGGAAAACCAATCCAACTTTTTGTCTTAATTGTTTGATAGAGAAATCGTGGTCTGCAATATCCTGTCCATTATAGTATACCGTACCCTCCGTTGCTGTATATAATCCGTTTAAATGCTGCATCAACGTTGATTTTCCGGAACCGGTATGACCGATGACTGCCACAAATTCTCCTTTTGTTATGTGAAGATTTACATCATTTAATGCTGTTCTCTCATCTGCAAATCCTTTATTATATACATAACTAACATGATTTAACAAAATGCCTTCGCCGGCATTACGTTCTACCTGTATTTCGTCAATTAAATCATTGGGAAACTCTGTCTGATCTGCTTGTTCCTTTTGATATCGTCGTGTCATTTCAGTAATCAGATCTTCTACGTTATGAATGTTCCTACATGCTACAGCATCAATGATCTGCTCCTGCTCTAAAAAATCAAGATACTGATATAATACCGGCAATCGCAATCCACATTCCTCAAGTAACTTATGTTGTGCAAATATCTCCATTGGTGTACCCTGCCCCATGATCCTGCCATCTTTCATAACGAATACATGATCTGCAGCTAATACTTCATCCATATGATGTGTGATCAACAAAATAGTAATGCCATATTCCTGTTGCAATCCTCTTGCCACATCGATTATATTGCGTCTTCCCTGCGGATCCAGCATTGCGGTAGACTCATCAAATATAATACACTTTGGATGCATTGCAAGCACTCCGGCAATTGCCACTCTCTGCTTCTGACCACCCGACAAATGATTAGGTGACTGATTCCGAAAAGCCTCCATTCCAGTCTTGTCTAACGCTTCATCTACCCTGTTCCATATATCCGCTGTTGGGATTCCAAGATTCTCCGGACCAAATGCAATATCTTCTTCCACCAGATTACCTACGATCTGATTATCTGGATTCTGGAATACCATTCCTGCCGTCTGGCGGATCTTTAACCTCAATTCTCCATCTTCCGTATCCATTCCATCTACGATCACTTCCCCTTCACTCGGAAAAAGTAATGCATTGATATGTTTTGCAAGTGTCGATTTACCGGAACCATTTCTACCTAATATTGCAACAAACTGCCCCTTTTCCACATCAAGTGAAACATCTTTCAATGCCTCGATCATAGACTCCACATTGCCGTCTTCATCTCTTCTAAAATATTCAAATGTAACATTTTTGATATCAATCAGCTTTTGTTTGATCATTCTGCCTGTCTCCATATAGCAAAATAGGGGACTGTAACAAACAGTCCCCTAGACACTATCAATCGATTATACTAACTCAATGATAACTTCCATTGCAGCATCACCCTTACGAGGTCCGATCTTGATGATTCTTGTGTAACCACCATTACGTCCTGCATACTTAGGGCCATACTCGTTGAATAACTTCTCAGTTAAATCAACCTTCTTAGTTCCTCTCTTCTTACCAGCAGCATCGGCAGGAACCTCAACTACAGGATAAAGAACCTTTAACATCTGTCTTCTTGCATGTAACTTAGATGGCTGATCTTTCTTAACAGTCTTCTCAACTTCATCATAAACAGTAACTTTCTTACCATCTACAACTTCTTTGATTCTCTTACCATCTTTGTCTTTCTTTGCAACTTTAGCAGTTACTGTAACTTCATCGTAGTTATCTTTCTCTTTCACTGCCATTGTGATCAAGCTCTCAGCGATCTTACGAATCTCTTTTGCTCTTGCTTCCGTTGTCTTGATCTTACCGTTATATAATAACTGTGTTACCTGATTACGAAGTAACGCTTTTCTTGCTGCCTGCTTCTTTCCAAGCTTTCTATACATTGCCATGATGTATTTCCTCCTTCACTTTGCTTACTTAACCTTCGGCTTAAGTGTTCTCTTATTCTAATTATTCTTCTCCGTTATTCAATGAAAGACCTAATTCTTTTAACTTATTCAGTACTTCTTCCAAAGACTTACGTCCTAAGTTACGAACTTTCATCATATCTTCCGGAGTCTTGCTTGTCAGCTCTTCTACAGTATTAATACCTGCTCTCTTTAAGCAGTTAAATGAACGAACGGACAACTCCAATTCATCAATGTTCATCTCTAATACTTTTTCTTTTTCGTTGTCTTCTTTCTCTACCATTACTTCTGCCGATTTGGCATTCTCTGACAGATCAATAAACAAACTTAAATGCTCACTTAATACTTTTGCAGCTAAGCTTACTGCCTCGTCCGGAGCCAATGTACCATTGGTATATACGTCTAATGTAAGCTTATCATAATCTGTAATCTGACCTACACGGGTATTCTCTACTGTGAGATTCACACGCTCAACCGGTGTATAAATAGAATCGATTGCGATTACATCAATTGATGTATCCTCTTTCTTATTCTTGTCAGATCCAACATAACCTCTACCTTTTGTGATAGTAAGTTCCATATCAAATCTGGCATCTGGACCGCTTAATGTAGCGATTACCTGATCCGGATTCAAAATCTCAATATCACTATCTACATGAATATCTGCTGCGGTAATCACACCTTCGCCAACATACTCGATATAAGCCTGCTTTGGCTCATTAGAGCTGCTATTATTCTTAATTGCCAATTCCTTGATGTTCATGATAATCTCTGTCACATCTTCTTTTACGCCCGGGATTGAGCTAAACTCATGTAAAACACCTTTGATTTTTACATAGCTAACAGCGGAACCCGGCAAAGATGATAACATAATTCTTCTCAAAGAGTTACCAAGGGTTGTACCATAGCCTCTCTCTAAAGGTTCTACTACAAATTTACCGTATCTGTTGTCTTCTGAAATCTCTGCGATCTCAATTCTTGGTTTTTCGAATTCAAACACGTTCGGAACCTCCTTTAGGTTTCATAATCTACCGATTATTGACTACTTAGAATATAACTCGACGATAAGTGTTTCATTAACAGGAACATCGATCTGCTCTCTTAATGGTAACTCTGTAACAGTACCGCAAAGGTTCTCCTGATCAGACTCTAACCATGCTGGAACTAATCTTCCTGCTGTAACCTCTAAAATATCTTTGTATCTCTGTAAAGATTTGCTCTTCTCACGAATCTCAATCTTATCTCCAGCTTTTACTCTGTATGAAGGAATGTTAACACGCTTGCCATTAACTAATACATGCTTGTGATCTACGATCTGTCTAGCTTCCTTACGAGTTCTGGCAAAACCTAAACGATATACAACATTATCCAATCTGCACTCTAAGAGAACCATTAAGTTCGGACCTGTTAATCCTTTCATTCTCTCAGCAGTTGCGTAAAGATTACGGAAAGGTTTCTCTAATACGCCATAGATGAACTTCGCTTTCTGCTTCTCACGAAGCTGTAAACCATACTCGCTCATCTTTCTATTTGCTCTAACTAACTGTCTATTTGATTTCTTATCAATTCCAAGAACTTGAGGCTCCATACCTAAAGATCTGCATCTCTTAAGAACTGGGGTTCTATCTACTGCCATCTAATTGTACCTCCTATTACACTCTTCTACGTTTTGGTGGACGACATCCATTATGTGGAACTGGAGTCACGTCACGAATACTCAATACTTCAAGACCTGCTGCCTGAAGCGCACGAATTGCTGCCTCACGACCAGAACCCGGTCCCTTAACCATAACGTCAACTTTCTTCAAACCGTGAATAAGAGCTGCCTTTGTTGCAGTCTCTGCTGCCATCTGTGCTGCGTAAGGAGTTGACTTCTTAGAACCCTTAAATCCTAACTCACCAGCACTTGCCCATGAAAGTGCATTACCTTCATTATCGGTTAATGTAACAATTGTATTATTAAAAGATGACTGAATGTGTGCCTGTCCGTGTTCAACGTTCTTCTTAACACGCTTCTTTGTCACTTTTTTTGTAACTTTAGCCATTAAACTTAACCTCCTGCTAAAAATAAATAAAATCTAATCTATCAAAAATTACTTTTTCTTATTTGCTACGGTTCTCTTAGGACCCTTGCGAGTTCTAGCATTTGTCTTAGTCTTCTGTCCACGGACTGGTAATCCCTGTCTATGACGTTTGCCACGGTAGCAACCGATCTCCTGTAAACGCTTAATGTTCAAAGCGATCTCTCTACGTAAATCACCTTCTACCATCTGTGTCTCGTTGATAATCTCGCTAATTTTCTTTACTTCATCATCAGTAAGATCACGAACACGGGTATCAGGATTAACATTTGCTTCTTTTAAAATACGCTGAGATGATGTGAGTCCAATACCATAAATGTAAGTAAGACCGATCTCAATACGTTTTTCTCTTGGTAAATCTACACCTGAAATACGAGCCATTGTGACTGTGCACCTCCATAAATTAATACTTTTTTCTTCACTGTGAATACGAAAAAGCCTTGACGTATCCGTATGTATATTACAAACGGGTGAAATGCATACGTGTTACTTTCTATATTCATTCTATTGATATGTTGCATAGGCTAATGACAACCTACGCTACAGCCGCTTTCTAAATCATCTTCCATACTAATAATGATAATATAGAAGGAACTTCACACTGGGAATACAGTGCTACTTTGGTTACTAAGCTTCGAAGGTTACGGATGGGCTATCATCTATCCCTGTCTCTGCTTATGTTTTGGGTTCTCACAGATAACTCTGATACGACCTTTTCTTTTAATGATTTTGCACTTATCGCAAATTGGTTTTACGGATGCTCTAACCTTCATTAAAATCTCTCCTTTCAAAACTGTATCGCCAACTTTCTCTGTAAAAAGTCCGCTACGAATAACTATTCTAACATCTATACTCTTTCATTGCAAGTAATTTTTTTGATTTCTACAAAAAAATTCCTTTATTTTACTTTTCTCTCCATTTGATTCTGCCCTTTGTCAAATCATACGGAGATAATTCCAATGTAACTTTATCGCCCGGTAAAATTTTAATGTAGTTCATTCTGAGCTTTCCACTAATATGTGCTAACACTTCATGTCCATTCTCTAATTCAACCTTAAACATTGCATTTGGCAACTTTTCAACTACAGTTCCTTCAATTTCAATAACATCTGCTTTTGACATATCATCAATCCTCCTGTTTTATAATCTCATTTATCAAAACTCTGCACCGTTTCTTCTATATTAAAGTGCGATACCGGGAGCCTGCGAAAGAATTTCCGGCTCTCCATCCGTAATCAAAATTGTATTCTCATAGTGGGCGGACGGCATCAGATCTGCTGTAACTACAGTCCAGTCATCATCTTCCCAATATACTTCCTTGACACCCATGTTGATCATAGGTTCCACTGCAATCGTCATTCCTGCACGTAATTTCATTCCGCGGCGTAGCCCCGCAAAATTAGGCACTTCCGGTTCTTCATGCAACTTCGATCCGACACCATGTCCGACCAGATCCCTTACAACTGAATAACCATACGATTCCGCATATTTTTGAACTGCTCTGCCGATATCAACAATATGATTGCCGGCAACTGCCTGCTTTATACCTTCAAAAAATGACTGCTTCGTAACCTCTACCAGCTTTTTCACCGAGTCCGGTACTGCCGGCATGATCAACGTTCTTGCAGCATCGGAATGATATCCTTTATAGATAACACCTGCATCTAAACTCACAATATCATCTTCCTGTATGATCCGTTTCTCATTTGGTATTCCATGAACCACTTCTTCATTAATAGAAACACAAATTGATGCCGGATATCCATTATAATTCAAGAAGGATGGTACACATCCAAAGCTTCTTATAATCTCTTCCCCAATTTGATCTACCTGTAAAGTAGACATTCCTGGTTTTACCTGTTTTGCCAGTTCATCATGTGTGATGGCGAGAATTCTTCCCGCCTCACGCATGAGTTCAATTTCTGCACTTGACTTAATTGAAACTGCCATTATTATTCACCTAAAATCTTAACAATTGCCGCAAAGACATCATTCATATCCTGTGTTCCGTCTACTTCAGCAATAATTCCTTTTTTCGTATAGTAATCGATCAATGGCTGTGTCTGCTCATGATATACAGCAAGTCTGTTCTGAACTGTTTCCGGCTTGTCATCATCACGAATGATCAGATCTCCACCACAAGTATCACATTTACCCTCTACTTTTGTTGGGCTATACACGATATGATAAGTTGCTCCACAACCTACACATGCTCTTCTTCCACCCATTCTGCGAACGATATTCTCATCCGGAACTTCTACATTGATCGCATAGTCAACGCTTTCACCAATTGCAGTTAAAGCCTTGTCTAACGCTTCTGCCTGTGGAATTGTTCTTGGGAATCCGTCTAACACATATCCTTTTGCACAATCCGGCTCTTTGAAACGATCAATCACAAGATCTACAACCAACTCATCAGGCACAAGCAATCCCTTATCCATATACTCTTTTGCTTTTGCACCAAGTTCAGTTCCGTTCTTAATGTTTGCGCGGAAAATATCCCCTGTTGAAATGTGTGGAATACCGTACTTTGCAGCGATCATTTTAGCCTGTGTTCCCTTGCCGGCTCCTGGAGCTCCTAACATGATAATCTTCATAACCTCTTCCTCCTTTTTATATGAAATCTTCTCTATGAACGTACGAAAGCTGCGCCTATTATACCAATAAACGCAGTTTTCGTGTTTCTTATATTTAATTATTCAGGAATCCGGAATAATTACGTACTAACATCTGTGACTCCAACTGCTTCATTGTCTCAAGGATTACTCCTACGATAATGATCAGTGAGGTTCCTCCAAACGAAACATCCGCTTTGAATGCACCGTTAAAGAAGATTGGAATCAATGCAACGATCAATAACCCGATTACACCGATCAGAACAATGTAGTTCAGAATCTTATTCAGATAATCCTGTGTCGTTTTACCCGGACGAATACCCGGAATAAAACCACCGCTCTTCTTCATATTATTTGCAACCTCTATTGGATTGAAGGTAATAGAAGTATAAAAATATGCAAAAATAATATTCAAAAGAATATAAACAATCAATCCTACGGATGCCCATGGATACTCAGCATTAAACCAGTAATTCTGATTCATTCCCTGCATGATCTTCTGAGCAGTTGTTCCTACATTCATATTAAACAAGTTAATCACAATAGAAGGAACCGATAACAATGAACTTGCAAAGATGATCGGAATAACACCTGCTGTATTCACTTTCAACGGAATGTAGCTTGACTGTCCACCAGCCATCTTTCTTCCCTGTACTTTCTTAGAATACTGAACCGGAATTCTTCTTTCTGCATCCTGCAAAATGATTACAAAAATTGTTGTGCCAATTACAACTGCAACAATAATACATACTGCAACAACTGCCTGCACAATATCTTTGCCCTTAACAAACATGATGTACAAGTTTGAAAAATCATTTGGCATACGTGAAACAATGTTGATCAACAGGATAATGGAAATACCGTTACCAATACCCTTATCTGAAATTCTTTCACCTAACCACATGATGATACAGCTTCCTGCTGTTAATGTAACAATAATTGTCAAAATTGTAAATACGCTCTTATCCTGAAGTGCACCCTGTCTTGAAAATCCAATTGAAAGACCTGCACTTTCAATAATCGCAAGACCAACCGATACATACCGGGTGATCTGGTTCATTTTCTTTCTGCCATCTTCGCCATCACGCTGCATCTCTTCTAATGCAGGAATTGCAATTGTCAATAACTGCATAATAATAGATGCTGTAATGTACGGTGTTACACTTAATGCGAATACTGACATAGACAAAAATGATCCACCTGTGAACGAGTCAATAAAACTATAAGAACTTCCTACAACACTTTGCAAATACTTCTGTACCTGGGCTACGTCAATGCCGGGAATCGGCAATTGACAACCCAGACGTACAACTAACAAAATCCAAAATGTGTAAAACATTCTTTTCCTTAACTGCTCGATCTTAAACGCATTTATTAAGGTTTTGAACATATTACATCACCTCTGCTTTTCCACCAAGAGCCTCAATTTTCTCTACTGCAGAAGCACTAAATGCGTTAGCCTTTACAGTAAGCTTCTTTGTCAACTCACCATTTCCTAAGATCTTAACGCCGTCTTTTGGATTGCTGACAATTCCTGCACCGATCAAAGTATCAACACATACTTCTGTACCATCTTCAAATACATTCAATGCAGAAACATTGATTGCAACGATCTCCTTTGAGCTTGGACATGTAAATCCTCTCTTAGGAAGTCTTCTATACAAAGGCATCTGACCACCTTCGAAACCAGGTCTTGTAGCTCCTGAACGAGCCTTCTGTCCTTTATGTCCCTTACCTGCAGTCTTACCATTTCCAGATCCATGACCACGGCCTTTTCTGAAATTATCACTGTGCTTAGAACCCTCTGCCGGCTTTAATGTAGATAAATTCATTTATGCACACCTCCTTATCTGAAATATAATTAAATCTCTTCTACCTTTACCAAATGCTTAACCTGGAATACCATTCCCTTGGTTGCATCGTTATTTGGAAGCTCAACGCTCTTATTAACTTTTCTAAGACCTAATGCTTCCAAAGTCTTTTTATGCTTTGGAACTGCTCCAATTGGAGACTTTACTAAAGTAACTCTTACTTTATCTGCCATTTTCTAAATCCTCCTTAACCTAAAATCTCTTGAACAGATTTTCCACGAAGTTTTGCAACCTCTTCAGGAGTCTTAATCTTGGTAAGTCCATTAATTGTAGCAAGAACTACGTTCTGCTTATTATTAGATCCCAAAGACTTTGTACGGATATTCTTGTAACCAGCAAGCTCTAACACCTTACGTGCAGGACCACCAGCGATGATACCGGTACCTTCTGGAGATGTCTTCAAAAGTACAGATGCACTTCCGAATACACCAGTCCAATCATGAGGAATACTTCCGTTCTCGTTGATTGGAACCTCTACAAGACTCTTAATTGCATCTTCTTTTCCCTTACGAATAGCCTCTGGAATCTCGGCTGCTTTTCCGATACCAGCGCCAACGTGACCATTCTTATCACCAACAACTACAAGCGCAGCAAATCTCATGTTACGTCCACCTTTAACAACCTTGGTTACACGCTTGATGGCAACTACCTGTTCTTCTAATTCTAACTGACTAGCATCAATAATAGTATGCTTCATAAATTGTTTTCCTCCTTATTAGAATTCCAGACCAGCTTCTCTAGCTGCATCTGCTAACGCTTTCACTTTACCCTGATATATAAATCCGCCTCTGTCAAAGACAACTGTCTTAATGCCCTTATCTAATGCTTTCTTAGCAATTACTGTTCCTAAGTAAGCAGCAGCATCAACATTATTTGTCTTCTCGATCTCTGACTTAATGTCGCTCTGTACAGTAGACGCAGACACTAAAGTATTTCCAACTGTATCATCAATAATTTGAGCGTACATATGATTATTACTTCTGAATACAGCTAAACGTGGTCTCTCAGCAGTGCCACTAAAGCGGTTACGGATTCTTAAATGCTTTTTTGCACGAACCTTACTTCTTGACTCTTTTTTAATCATCTATCTCACTCCTTTAATTATTTCTTACCAGTCTTACCAACTTTACGTCTGATAACTTCGTCAATATACTTAATACCTTTACCTTTATATGGTTCCGGTGCTCTCTTCTCTCTGATCTCAGCAGCGTACTGACCAACTTTCTCTTTGTCAATACCTGAAACGATAATGGTGTTACCCTCTACCTTAGACTCTAAACCTTCCGGATCTTCCATCTCAACCGGATGAGAATATCCTAAGCTTAATACTAATTTCTTGCCCTGTTTCTGAGCTCTATAACCAACACCATTAACCTCTAATGTCTTTGTATAACCTTCAGTTACACCAACAACCATATTGTGAATCAATGTTCTTGTAAGACCATGTAAAGACTTCATCTTCTTTAAATCATTCGGTCTAGTTACAACTACATGATCATCCTCAAGTTTAATGTCCATTTCCGCTGGTAATACTCTTGTAAGTGTACCCTTTGGTCCTTTTACAGTCACTTGATTATTTTCTGCAATATCAACAGTTACGCCTGCTGGTATAGCGATAGGCATTCTTCCGATACGTGACATGCCGTTACCTCCTTAATTCTATGCCCCTTAAAAGGGGGTTGTAATTCTTATTTCTGTTCTCTGCCTAGTCGACTGCTATACGTCTCATGTATCTCAGACGACACAACATCCACTCCACTATCGCTCGAACTTCGTTCCACTCGTTCTTGCTAAGTGTCGGGATGGGCTTTCACACTAATCTCAAACTTCGCTTTGCTCGTTTTCAATAAGTGTTCAATGCCTACCAAACAAATGCTAATACTTCGCCGCCAACCTGAGCTTCACGAGCCTGCTTGTCAGTTAATACACCTTTGTTTGTAGAAATGATGGCAACTCCTAAACCACCTAATACCTTAGGAAGTTCATCCTTGCCAGCATATACACGAAGACCTGGCTTAGAGATTCTCTTAATACCAGTAATGATCTTCTCATTCTTATCTTTACCATACTTCAATGTAATATGGATTGTCTTAAATTTACCTTCTTCAACTATCTCAACAGCCTTAATATAACCTTCTTCTAAAAGAATGTTAGCAATTGCTTCTTTCATCTTTGAAGCAGGAACATCAACTGTATCATGTTTAGCAGTATTCGCATTGCGAATTCTAGTAAGCATATCTGCGATTGGATCTGTCATTGTCATTTACCTCCTTCAAAAATTCTACCAGCTTGCTTTCTTAACGCCTGGGATCTCTCCCTTGTATGCTAACTCACGGAAGCAGATTCTGCAGATTCCGTATTTCTTTAACACTGAATGTGGACGTCCACAAACTTTACAACGAGTATATTCTCTTGTAGAGAATTTCTGTTTACGTTGTTGTTTAACAACCATTGCTTTCTTAGCCATGAATCTTCCTCCTATTATTTCTTAAATGGCATTCCAAATAAGGTCAATAACTCGCGAGCTTCCTCGTCTGTCTTAGCAGTAGTTACGAAAATAATATCCATACCTCTTACCTTATCTACCTTATCATACTCGATTTCAGGGAAAATCAACTGCTCTTTAATTCCTAAAGCGTAGTTACCTCTTCCATCGAATGCATTTGGATTAATACCTCTAAAGTCACGAACACGTGGCAATGCAAGATTGATCAAACGATCTGCAAACTCGTACATTCTCTCGCCTCTTAAGGTAACCTTACAACCGATTGGCATACCCTCTCTTAATTTGAAGTTCGCAACAGACTTCTTTGCACGGGTAACAACTGCCTTCTGACCTGTAATGGTCTCTAAATCCTGAACTGCTGTATCTAAAAGTTTGTGATTTTCCTTAGCTTCACCAACACCCATGTTGATAACGATCTTCTCAAGCTTAGGAATCTCCATAACGTTCTTATAACCGAATTTCTTTACCATAGCGTCTTTGATCTCGCTATTGTACTGTTCTTTTAATCTACTCAACTTCTACGGCCTCCTTCCTGAATTAGTCAATCTTCTCTAACTTGCCATTCACTTTAGCAACACGAACTTTATCCTTCTTCTCACCCTGGAAACCAATTCTTACCGGTTTACCCTTGTGAACATACATTACGTTAGAAAGATCAATAGGTGCTTCCATCTCAATGATACCACCCTGCTGATTTGTCATACTTGGTTTTGAATGTTTTGAAACCATGTTGACACCCTCAACTAATACTTTATTATTTTTGGTATCTACTGATAATACCTTACCGGTTTTACCCTTATCTTTACCAGTGATTACCTGAACTAAGTCGTCTTTTTTAATCTTGCTGGTTGCCATCCTGACACCTCCTTATAAAACTTCTGGTGCTAATGAAACGATCTTCATGAACTTCTTATCTCTAAGCTCTCTTGCTACAGGTCCGAAAATACGAGTACCTCTTGGATTCAAATCATCCTTGATGATGACTGCTGCATTCTCATCGAACTTGATATAAGAACCATCTTTACGACGTGCGCCCTTCTTAGTACGGACAACAACAGCCTTAACAACGTCACCCTTCTTTACAACACCGCCTGGTGTTGCATCTTTAACAGAGGCAACGATGACATCTCCAATATTTGCATATCTTCTGGTTGAACCGCCTAATACTCTGATGCAAAGTAATTCTTTTGCACCGGTATTATCAGCAACTTTAAGTCTTGTTTCCTGTTGAACCATTGTATTTGCCTCCTTGATTATTTAGCTTTCTCTATAATTTCTACAAGTCTCCATCTCTTATCCTTAGACAAAGGTCTTGTCTCCATTACTTTTACTCTATCGCCGATATGACACTCATTGTTCTCATCATGTGCCTTTAACTTGTAAGTTCTCTTTACGATCTTACCATAAAGAGGGTGCTTAACGTTATCAATGATTGAAACAACAATTGTTTTATCCATCTTATCACTTGTTACGATACCTACACGTGTTTTTCTTAGATTTCTATCCACAATAAAATCCTCCTTTCATGATAACTAAGCATTTGCCTTCTCAGTCATGATTGACTGAATTCTTGCAATATTTCTTCTAACCTCTTTAATTCTGCTTGTATTCTCTAACTGATTCGTTGCATTCTGGAATCTCAGGTTGAATAATTCCTTCTTAGCAGCTACTAACTCTTTATTCAACTCTTCCACGTTCTTAGACTTTAAATCATCACGATATTCCTTAGTTTTCACTGCCTGCACCTCCTTCTAAATCTGCTTTCGAAACAATCTTACATTTGATTGGCAACTTGTGAGTTGCAAGTCTTAATGCTTCCTTTGCTGTTTCCTCTGGAACACCAGCAATCTCAAACATTACACGACCAGGCTTAACAACTGCTACCCATCCTTCTACGTTACCTTTACCTTTACCCATACGAACACCGATAGGCTTAGATGTATAAGGCTTATCAGGGAAAATCTTAATCCAAACTTTACCGGTACGCTTTACGTAACGAGTCATAGCGACACGGGCTGCTTCGATCTGATTTGATTTAATCCAAGCTGGCTCTAAAGCAACGATACCATATTCACCATTGCTGATTGTGTTACCTCTGGTAGCTTTACCAGCCATAGAACCTCTAAACTGCTTTCTATGTTTTGTTCTTTTTGGCATTAACATTTATTTATCGCTCCCTTCCTTATTGTTCTTAGTTGGAAGTACTTCACCATGATAAATCCAAGTCTTAACACCAACTTTACCGTAAGTTGTGTCAGCCTCAGCGAAACCATAGTCAATATCTGCACGAAGTGTCTGAAGAGGAATTGTTCCATCGCTGTAGAACTCTGTACGAGCCATATCAGCACCACCTAAACGTCCAGAAACAGAAGTCTTAATTCCTAATGCTCCGGTCTTCATTGTTCTGCCCATGCATGATTTCATTGCACGACGGAAAGAGATACGGTTCTCTAACTGTGCTGCAATGTTCTCAGCTACTAACTGAGCGTCTGCATCCGGTCTCTTAACTTCTTTTACATCAACCATTAACTTCTTATCTGTTAATTTTGCAACTTCTTTCTTGAGTGCTTCAATCTCAGAACCACCCTTACCAATTACAACACCCGGTTTTGCTGTGTAAATGATAACTTTCAATCTATCAGATGCTCTTTCGATCTCAATCTTAGAAACCTGAGCACTGTAAAGTCTCTTCTTGAGGAACTTACGAATTGTATTATCTTCTACTAAGTTGTTTGCAAATTCACCATCTTTTGTATCAGCATACCATCTAGAATTCCAATCCTTGATGACACCGACTCTCAAACCATGAGGATTTACTTTCTGTCCCATTATTTGCCTCCTTATCTTTCATCAAGCACGATTGTGATATGGCTTGTTCTCTTCTCGATTCTATAAGCTCTACCCTGTGCTCTTGGTTGAATTCTCTTCATTGTTGGTCCCTTATTTGCATAACATTCTGCAATATAAAGGTCTTCCATTTTCATTCCGTTGTTATTCTCAGCGTTAGCGATTGCTGACTTTAATAACTTCTCTATTACACTTGATGCATATCTTGGATTGTATGCTAAAATAGCAAGTGCAGTCTGTACATCCTTACCTCTGATGGCATCTAAAACGAAACATGCTTTGGTTACAGAAACTCTAGCGTAAGAAACCTTAGCTGAAGGTCTTGTATCCTTGTTTGCATTTCTTTCTCTTTTAATCTGGGATCTATGTCCTTTTGCCATGGATGAACCCTCCTTTCAAATCCGATTATCTAAGTTTTGATTTCTTTTCGTCCTTACCATGTCCTCTGTATGTTCTGGTAGCAACAAACTCACCAAGTTTGTGACCAACCATATCCTCTGTAACATATACAGGCACATGTCTTCTTCCGTCATAAACTGCAATTGTATGTCCTACGAAGCTAGGAAAGATAGTAGAACGACGAGACCAGGTCTTAATAACCTGCTTGTCATTACTAGCGTTCATAGCATCGACTTTCTTAAGCAAATGCTCATCTGCAAATGGTCCTTTTTTAAGTGAACGAGCCATATGTCAAACCTCCTTAAATTATTTAATACTCTTACCGTCTCTTGTTCTAACGATCATCTTGTTAGAATGCTTATTCTTCTTACGTGTCTTAAGTCCGAGTGCCGGTTTACCCCATGGAGTACATGGACCTGGTCTACCGATACTAGTCTTACCTTCACCACCACCGTGTGGATGGTCGTTAGGGTTCATTACGGAACCACGAACTGTAGGTCTGATACCCATATGACGCTTACGTCCAGCCTTACCGATATTAACAAGGCCGTGCTCAATATTACCAACCTGTCCAACCGTTGCACGTGCAATAATTGGAACCATTCTCATTTCGCCTGATGGCAAACGAAGTGTTGCATACTTGCCTTCCTTAGCCATAAGCTGTGCTGAGTTACCGGCAGAACGAACTAACTGTCCACCCTTGCCTGGATATAATTCAACGTTGTGTACTTCTGTACCAACCGGAATTGCCTCTAATGGTAAGCAGTTACCAACTTTGATCTCTGCATTTGCACCATTCATAACTTTGTCGCCAACCTTTAATCCAACAGGAGCTAAGATATAAGCTTTCTCACCGTCAGCATAGCTGATCAATGCGATGTTAGCTGTTCTGTTTGGATCATATTCGATTGAAACAACAATTGCAGGAATATCGTCTTTTCTTCTCTTGAAATCGATAATTCTGTATTTTCTTCTAGAGCCACCACCATGGTGTCTTACTGTAATCTTTCCCTGATTATTACGACCAGCGTTCTTCTTTAATGAAGTTGTAAGGGATTTCTCCGGAGTACTCTTTGTGATTACATCGAAATCCAAACCAGTCATATTTCTTCTGGAAGGTGTATATGGGTTATATGTTTTAATTCCCATTTTCTTTCTCCTTTCAAACTGCATTTATTATCACGCTTGCATGCGTATGAATTATATAATGTTTATTTTACAGGCCCTCAAAGATCTCGATATCTTTGCTGTCTGCTGTCAACTGAACGATTGCTTTCTTAGACTTTGCTGTCTTACCGTAAACCATTCCACGTCTCTTTGTCTTGCCGTCAAGATTCATTGTGTTTACCTTTGCAACCTTTGTTCCTTCGAACATCTTCTCAACAGCTTCCTTGATCATAGTCTTATTTGCTTCCGGATGAACCTGAAATGTATATTTCTTCTCAGCCATAGCGTCCATAGACTTCTCAGTAATGATAGGCTTCTGAATTACGTCATAATATTGAATATTTGCCATTATGCGTACACCTCCTCGATTGCTGCTACAGCATCCTTAGTGATAACTACTGTATCATACTTAAGAATGTCATATACGTTAATTGTGTTTGTAAGAGCTGTCTTCACATCAGGAACATTCTTAGCAGATAATACGATATTCTGATCGTTATCCTTTGTTACAACTAATGCTTTTGCTACTTCAAGGTTGTTCATAACCTCTACAAACTTCTTTGTCTTAATCTCATCTAACTTGAACTCATCTAATACGATGAACTTCTCTTCATTTACCTTAGAAGTTAATACAGACTTCATTGCGTTTGCTTTCTCTTTCTTGTTTAACTTCATAGAGTAATCTCTTGGCTTTGGTGCGAATACTACTCCACCACCTGTCCACTGAGGAGATCTTGTAGAACCCTGTCTAGCATGACCAGTTCCTTTTTGTCTCCAAGGTTTTCTTCCGCCTCCACGTACTTCTGCACGTGTCTTAGCGCTCTGAGTTCCCTGACGCTTGTTTGCTAACTGCGCTACAACTGCCATGTGAACTAAATGCTCATTTATTTCTACACCGAATACGGCATCGTTAAGCTCTAACTTATCTACTTCCTTACCTTCGGTATTGTAAACAGCTACTGTTGCCATTCTAATTTCCTCCTTCCTACAGATTACTTACCGCTCTTTACGGTTTCTTTAATCATAACCAATGACTTCTTAGGTCCAGGTACAGAACCCTTAACCAAGATAACGTCATTCTCTGCATCTATCTTAACAATCTCTAAGTTCTGAACAGTTACTCGAACAGCACCCATATGTCCAGCCATCTTCTTACCCTTGAAGACCTTACCCGGATCAGTTGCACAACCGTTAGAACCTGCATGACGATGGTACTTAGAACCATGTGTCTTAGGACCTGTGTGAAGACCATGTCTCTTGATTGCTCCTGCATATCCTTTACCTTTTGACTTAGCAGTTACATCAATCTTATCTCCCTCAGCGAAGATATCAGCCTTGATCACACTCTCACCAGCAACATAATCAGCAACATTCTCTACTCTGAACTCTCTAACAAACTGCTTTGGAGTTGTGTTTGCTTTCTTGAAATGTCCTACTTCTGCTTTACCAGCACCATGTGGATTTCTGATTACTTTCTTGCCTGATACATCTTTTGTTGTCACTTTTTCTTTTTTCTCACCGTAACCAACCTGGATTGCTTCATATCCATCGTTGTCCAATGTCTTAACCTGTGTTACTACACAAGGTCCTGCCTGTAATACGGTAACCGGTGTTAACACACCATCTTCATTGAAGATTTGAGTCATTCCGACTTTTGTAGCTAAAATCGCTTTCTTCATTATTAAATTTCCTCCTAATTAATCTACAGCGGATTGCCTTGGCAATCATTCTAAATTTGGCTTAAAGCCCATTAGGTTTTACTGTACTTACATATTAAATGTTGTTGTGAATCTCATTCACGAATTATTTTGCTTTCATCTTAACGTCGATGTAAACGCCAGCAGACATATCTAACTTCTGTAATGCGTCGATTGTCTTCTGAGTTGGTGCGATCACGTCGATCAATCTCTTGTGAGTTCTCTGCTCAAACTGTTCTCTGGAATCTTTGTACTTGTGAACTGCTCTAAGAATTGTAACTCTCTCAATCTTAGTAGGCATTGGTACAGGACCAGAAACCTTTGCACCTGTCTTCTTAACAGTATCAATAATGTTTGCTGCAGCCTGATCGATTAATTTGTGATCATACGCCTTAAGTGTAATTCTCATTACCTGGTTTGCCATAAAAAAAGCCGCCTCCTTTTCGCACTTATTTGATAGGTACGACAAGCGGTGACTGTACACTCTCCCGTGTGTGTCATATTCTGAAGCACTTGAAATATATCTTTCACACGTCATCTCCATTCAAGGATCGTTATTCGTACAGTGACTTGTCGTCAGTTTCTTAACTTGACATTCGCTCCACGGAAAACCTACCTCGCAGGGTAGCAACCTCACGCTTCTACGCTATCAATGTCACAGCAAGTGCTAGTATACTCTATGTTTTCTACGAATGCAAGTGTTTTTTGAAAAAATGGATAAATAAATTGTACTTTTTTGAATACAATCCTGTCATTCACTGCACTTCCACCGTTTGTCTCTGTTTTTCATATTTGCGGCAGGCATTTATCATGCGTTTCACATCCATCCAACGATCCGCATCCTTGTCACAGCCAAATGTCACCAACACATAATGATGATCCTTATGCGTATATACACCCGCAAAACAATATCTTGCAACAGAACCGGTTCCGGTCTTGCCGACACAATAATACTTCTTGCTGTTCAGAAGAATATTCGTCGATTTTATCTTTTTCTTCTTACCATTTGTACTTTTCACCGTATAGCTGCGCTTTTTCAAGATCTTACGGATCTCCGCATTACTATATGCATATTTCACGATCAGTGCCATATCATACGCCGTCGTATAATGTTTCTTATTCGTGTGAAGACCATTTACCGTAGCAAAATGTGTATTCTTACATCCTATTTTCTTTGCTTTGGCATTCATCTTTCTAAGAAATCTGTTTACACTGCCACCGCTCCCCTCCGCTACCGCAACCGATGCATCATTTGCTGACATGATCAGCATTGCCCGTAACAGTTCCTTCATATAATATGTATCTCCCTGCCGGAAATAAAAACACGTCGGTTCGGTTCGTACAACCTTATTCGAAATTCGGACTTTTTTCGAAAGAGAAGTTCTGTCCACCGCCGTAATCGCTGTCAGCAGTTTCGTCGTACTGGCATTCTCACATTTCTTTTTTATATTCTTACCATATAATACTTCCTCTGTTTCCATATCCATGATGATTGCTCTTTTCCCATTCACAGAAACAGATATCTTATTTTTTGCAGTTGCATTTAGTGAAAATGATACCGTGATCATCACTATCAGAAAACACAACAAGCCCATTTTCTTACAAGTCTTCGTATTCCAATACATCTTCTACTTATCCACCATTCATTTCATTAGGTTATAACTTTAATCCTCTTTTAACAATAATTCTGCCAGCGTTTGACGAACATGAAATTCCTGCAATACATGTTCTGCCTCTTTCCGTGCTTTTTCCCGCTTTGTTACCGATACATTTCCCTTCACTGCCCGGATCAATATATTCTTAGGAGAACTTGCAAAATCCACAAATTCAAGCAATTGTGTTTTGTATCCACAGTATTCTAAAACATTGGCACGAACCGCATCCGTCATCAGTGCAGACATTCTTTCTTTTACAATCCCGTACTTTGTAAACAATGACAGCTCATCACTCCTGATCTGTGCATTGACTTCTTTCTGGCAGCACGGTACAGACAATATGATCTCCGCATTCCAGCATACGGCATTATAAAGCGCATAATCCGTAGCGGTATCGCAAGCATGTAATGTCACCACCATATCTACCGGTTCTGTTGTCTGATAGCCATTGATATCTCCTAATTCAAAATGCAGATTATCATAGTGATATTTTTCTGCCGTCTCGTTGCATTTACGAATCACATCTTCTTTCAGATCCAAACCTGTCATATGTACCTGATATCCCTTACACTCTGTCAGATAGTAATATAAGATAAATGTCAGATAGGATTTGCCGCAGCCAAAATCTATGATATGCATATGCTCTTTGTTCGGATATCCCTTAACTACATCTTCCACCATCTCCAGAAAACGATTGATCTGCTTGTACTTATCATACATACTCCGAACGATCTTCCCCTCTTTTGTAAAGATTCCCAGATCGACAAGAGGCGGTATCACCATTCCTTCTTCAAGTATATACCGTTTTCTGCGATTATGCCCCGGCAGATACTCTCCTTCAGAGGTAATCAATGACCGGGTATTCTTTGCTCCATTGTCCGCTCTTGATAACTTTGTCGTCTCTTTGTGGTTCGTCAGTAATTTGCCCTTCTTAGTCACTTTAAAGTCGCTTTGTTTCTGTTGTTCAAATACATTCATCTGTGTATAGACATCCGGAAACCATTGTACAACCTGCCGTTCCAGATCATCTAGTGGAATATTCTCATGAAACACCTGCTTATCCGTGAATCTTTCAACCTGATAAACCGGATGCATACGTACGATCATTTTACGAATCACCGTTTTCTTATATGCACATGCTTTGTCCTTCCGGTTGCTCAACACCACTTTATCCGGTAAACGCTGCAATATCCTTTTGATCAATTCATATTCCGATGGCTCTAACATATCTATATCCTCCACATCCTACATCTGATAAAACAAAAGATTTTCCTTTAATTCCGGTGTGATCACGCCGCCCGCTTTTTCATATTTGTTATACAACATCTGACATTTTTGTAATTTCTGCGCATTCTCCGCCTCAAACCGGTTCATGGAACTTTGATAGATCGGATTCGCCATTAATTCTGTCCGGATCGCTTTTGCAAACGGACAATATCGAACCAGAATATCCCTTGCGACTTTATTCAGACGAAAGCTTCCCTTTGATTCAAACAAGATCCAGCTTGTATAATCCAGTACAAATACTTCTCTGTAATTATTCTTTGCCCTTGCAAGCATACTCTTCACTTTCTCTTTGGCATCAGCAGACAGATCCCGATTCTTCTTATAAAACTGCATATACGTGCAATATTCCGCAGTCAGCGATTTTTCGCGGACATCATTCCAATGAACACCTTGTACTTTTCGACAGATCTCCCATCGGAACGATCCAACCACTGTAATTACAAGATCTCTCAATTCCGCAGTCGTAAACATCGGAAACATAAACCGCCCCGGTGTATTACTCCGTTTACTTGAGGTCTCCTGCCACATAATGCCTCTTGTCCCCACATTCGGCAATAGAATAACATCCGGCAGCACTTCCTGCATGATCTTCTCGCAATTGATTCCCTTCTCCGGATCCGAAAACATCACTTCACGATAAAAAACCGAATAATCAATCTTGCGGATCTCATTCATTGCATTTTCAATCTTCTCCGCTGTTACCAGCATCTTCTCCATCGAATAGATCAAATCCTTTTCACAGAGAATCGGACAAAATGTTGTAACTCTGCCATAAGTAATCTTATTCACCGTTTTAAACATGTTGTGAATCTCATATTCTACACGCTGCTCCGCATCTTCCAATGCTTCTTTTACCTGTTCCGCCGTCATGCTGCCACTCTTCTTCTGATCTGCCAGATACTCTGCATAGTCCATATCCAGTTCATTCTTCGACGTCGGCTTACTTCCATCATACACACAACGCAGCCATCGATAAATCGTATAAACATGTTCTGACGCACATACATCCAAATGTGTCGACAATTCGTATAGGGATGCCGCATTTTCTTCTCCCGTAAACATTGTATCCACAAACCCAAAATTCAAAAACATCCGAACCACCGGATTCAAATTCCCTCCGACCTGTACAGAACGAATGAATACTCTGTAATAAATGTCATAAAATATTAAACTAACTTTCTTTCTAAGCTTATACGCATGCTCTTCCATAGAACCCATATCCGGAAGATCATGATATTCCATCAATAATGTGCGCACCTCATCTTTCTCTGTTCCCACATATCCCGCATAATCCAATATTATACCGATACCATCTGCATGCCGAATATCAATCTCCTCAACCGGTTCTTCCTCCAATTCCCCAAGAGAATGTGCTCCCGTATTCATTCGATGCTCTAACATATCACAAATCTCTCTGTAATAGGACAGCGTCGATCCGTCATACAGCCGTAACTTAGCTGCAACTTTCAACATCAGATTCATATCTTTTAATATAGAAGAAATGTCTTTCTCCTGCTCCAATGCTTTTCCTGCCAATTCAAAGAATAACTTAAACAGACAATTCTGCCCCCGTGCCAGCATGATATCCTTGTGGTAAGCCAGATATCCCTCCATTTCTACAATTCCCTGAGCAAATCGTCTCATCTGCGCCGACGTTTCCATGATCACGCCTATTGTCATTCCGTCATCCCTGCTCATCAACTGCAGATAGTCTGCCATATATGTCTTCGCAATACTGACACTATTACGAACTTCCCACGGTTCCGCCTTGTGCTGCAGTTCCAATGCATTAAAATGTTCCATCTTGGGAAATGCCGTCTCCGCCACACGATATTGATTACACAACGTAAGATAATCATTATATAACGTTTCTACAAACATATGATAATTCTTTGCCTGATTCTCTAATTCCGAATACAAGCAGAGCAATCCATAGCGCTGCTCTACCGCCGTTTTCAGAAATATACTGCGCAGTTTTTCTTTTCCTTTTAATATATTCTTAATATCCTGTGCACTGCTGCACACAAATTCTGCTAATACACAATCTGTCTGCGCAACATAGTCGCATTGATATATATCCCGTTCAAAAAAACCTACAATCGCATTTCTCCCCAATTGAACGCTTGCCTCTCCAAAAGTCTGAAGTACCACGCCATCCTGGATCATATACCAGCATTTTACCGTATCATTCTTTCTGGCAATCAATTCTCCCTTACTCAATCGTACAATTTCCATTTCGCTCCTCCTCCACGAACACCATTTCGAAACCGTGCTCGTTTGTACATATGCAAATTATAGCACATCTGTATTAGTAAAAACAACGCAAACCTATCCTTCCTCTTGAAATATCCCGCCATTCCATCTATAATTCTTACAGGAATGCATACAATATCAACATCATAGTATAGAATAACAGAAGGGATCATATACACAAATGGATCAGACAAAAAGAACAGTAGCCGACTCTATGGTAGAACAGGTTTATCAGGTACGGCCACAGCATTTAAATGGTGCCTCCCGCCTATTCGGAGGACAACTTATGGCATGGATTGACGAGGTTGCCGGACTTGTAGCCGTGCGTCACTCCAAAGGTGACGTCGTAACCGCATCCGTAGATAATCTCCGCTTTATCCGTGGAGCCAAGCAGCACGACCTGATCGTTCTGATCGGACGCATAACCTATGTTGGCAATTCTTCTATGGAAGTTCGTGTTGACACATACATCGAGGACTTCGAGGGAATCCGTCGGCCGATCAATCGTGCATACTTAACAGAAGTTGCCATCCACAAAGATGGATCACCTCGCAAAGCACCCGGTCTCATTATACAAAATGAGAGCGAACGCGCCGAATGGCAGGCCGGCGAACGCCGCAAACAACTTCGGGCAGAACGCCGCAAAGAAGGATTTTAAAGTATTTATCATATAGAACAAATATAATTTCCCATTACAGAATAATAGAACAAGACAAAGGAGAATCATTATGTGGGTAGCTGACCATTGGAAAGATTATGAAGTCATTGATACATCAAAAGGAGAAAAATTAGAACGCTGGGGCAAGTATATTCTACTGCGTCCCGATCCACAGGTATTATGGGATACGCCAAAGAAGAACCCTGCCTGGAAACATCTTAACGCACACTATCACAGAAGTAAAAAAGGCGGCGGTGAATGGGAATTCTTTGATCTGCCGGAGCAATGGTCCATTCATTATCGCGATCTGACCTTTCATTTAAAACCATTTAGTTTTAAGCATACCGGATTATTCCCGGAGCAGGCTGCAAACTGGGATTGGTTTTCTGATCTGATCAAAAATGCAAACCGCCCGGTCAAAGTATTGAATCTGTTTGCATATACCGGTGGTGCCACATGTGCTGCCGCCAAGGCCGGTGCCAGCGTTACACATGTCGATGCCTCAAAAGGTATGGTCACCTGGGCAAAAGAAAATGCGCAGGCTTCAGGTCTTGCTGATGCCCCCATCCGTTGGATCGTAGATGATTGTGTCAAATTTGTAGAACGCGAGATCCGCAGAGGCAATCATTATGATGCGATCATTATGGATCCACCGTCTTATGGAAGAGGACCAAAGGGCGAAATCTGGAAAATAGAAGAAAAGATCCATCCATTTATCGCTTTATGCGAAAAACTCTTAAGTGATGACCCTCTTTTCTTCCTTGTAAATTCCTATACAACCGGATTAGCACCTGCCGTCCTTACTTACCTGATCTCAACCGAGGTCGTTACAAAACATGGTGGAACCGTAACCTCCGACGAGATCGGATTACCGGTTTCATCCAATGGTCTGATTCTGCCTTGCGGTGCCGCCGGAAGATGGCAACAAAAATAAATCGAGTCATATTATTTAACATAGGAGAACAATATGAGCAAACAAAATGTAATCGACAATGAAAGAAAGCGCGGCGACTATACCATGTTCATTGATAAATTGGTATGGGTTGGTGTATTGTGCCTGTTACAGGTTGCATTTTTTATATTTGTGTATATGCAGTTACGCGAGCAGTATGTAATCGTACAGGCTATCATGACTGCCATCAGCATCATTGTCGTTCTATATATTATCAACCGCCCCATCAACCCATCCTACAAATTAGCCTGGGGAATCACAATACTGATCATCCCGGTTTTTGGAGGGTTCTTCTATCTTCTGTTATCTGTCAACAGCACACGAAGGAAATTTCGTCAGAGTATCCGTGATGCAGTAGAGGAATCCAAAACACATTTGTCTCAGGATCCGGTTGTCCTAAAGAAGATCGAAGAACATAGCAAACACGCCTTGCCGCAAGCCAGCTATATTAATAACCTGGCCAAATACCCGGTATATCAGAATACCCGGGTGCAGTATTTTGCATCCGGAGAAGAAATGTATATCACGCTATTAGAGGAATTGGAAAAAGCGAAACATTTTATCTTCATAGAATACTTTATCATACATGATGGTATATTCTGGAACAGTGTTTTAGAGATACTGATCCGCAAGGCTCGTGAAGGCGTAGACGTCAAGATCATCTATGATGATATGGGGAGTGTGCGCACTCTGCCACCAATGTACTATGAGGAATTGCGGCAGTACGGATTGGAATGCTATTGTTTTAATCCATTCAGTCCCACTCTTTCCCTGCGGCTTAATAACCGCGACCACCGCAAGATCACCGTTATCGATGGACATACCTCTTTTACCGGAGGCATCAACCTGGCAGATGAATATATTAATAAGCGTCAAAAGCTTGCCGGCTACTGGAAGGATTCCGGCGTCATGTTAAAAGGAGAAGCTACCTGGAATTTTACTGTAATGTTCCTGCAATTATGGCAGCATGTATCCGGCGTTCCGGTCGATTACGAAAAATATCACACACCACCTTCTGATTTCCCGGAAGATTGCAAAAAGCAAGGAGATGGATTTATACAACCTTACGCAGATAATCCATTATTTTCAGAAGTTGTAGCAGAAAATGTATATCTAAATATGATCCACCGTGCAACCAGATATGTCTATATTACAACTCCATATCTGATTGTCGATACACAAATGATCACCGCCCTTACATTAGCAGCCGAGAGCGGTGTAGACGTCCGCATTATCACGCCACATGTTCCGGACAAAAAAACCGTATTCATGATCACACGTTCTTTCTATGAACCATTAACAAAAGCCGGTGTAAAAATCTACGAATACACGCCTGGCTTTATCCATTCCAAAATGATGGTTTCAGACGATAATTATTGTGTAGTCGGATCTATTAATTTAGATTACCGAAGTCTGTATCTTCACTTTGAATGTGCGACTTTCCTATATCACTGTAAGGAGATTACTGCTGTAAAAGAAGATATCTTGGATTGCATCGAACAGTCTGAGGAGATCACATACGAACATTGCCTGCAAATGAATAAACCATATCGATTGTGGTTAAGTATTCTACGCCTATACGCCCCTCTCCTCTAAACCTTATCCCCTTGCACAGCGTAAGTGACGGACGTGCGAAACGGATAGAATATGAAAGCAGTTGTACGATGATAA
>ERZ825137.643-NODE-643-length-48659-cov-4.202699_pt1 | contig 48659 bp, 32 predicted proteins | sample MGYA00519873_ERZ825137 | MGnify/ENA primary metagenome ERZ825137 (study PRJEB31778, sample SAMEA3449190) | human gut metagenome | biome: human gut; feature: human-associated habitat; material: faeces | place: United Kingdom | collected 2010/2012 ...
GCAAATGTTGCAGCCTCTTTTTTCCTCACACACGCGTACGCGCGCGAGGCGATAAAATCTTCTTTCTGCCCGCTGAAGTAGTTCAACTTTGATAAGTCGCCATAAAAATGAGGGGTATTACGCACCGACACTTTCAAAAGATTAAACATGTTCGCTTAAGACTCGCCCAAATAGTATGTGATAAATTTTACTTGATGGGAAAGTTGCAAATGTTGCAGCCTCTTTTTTCCTCACACACGCGTACGCGCGCGAGGCGATAACATCTTCTTTCTGCTCGTTGGAGTAGTTCAACTTTGATAAGTCGCCATAAAAATGAGGGGTGCTACGGCACTGACTCTACTCCAGAATTAAACATGTCCGCTTCCGACTCGCCCAGTAGTACGTGATGATTTTCATTTGATGGGAAAGTTGCAATGTTGCAAACGCCACAACGCTACAAACGCCACAACACTACAAATGTTGTGAATGTTGCAATGTTGCAAATGTTGCAGTCTCTTTTTTCCTCACACACGCGTACGCGCGCGAGGAGGATAAGAAAATTCCTTAGCCGCTGCCTTCGTTGTTCCTCTCTTTCGAATGCTCTCGTTTACCGAAACTGGTCACTAGACAGAAAGGCATCTATCTAAAAATCAGCCGGTAAAATAGGGTAGGAAAGGGTCTTAGATAAAATGATTAAATTTATGGGCAGTTAGCGTTCAGATAAATAAACATTGAGTGAAGAGTTTTAATAAATATCTGGAAAATAATGATTATGATTTCTGGCTTAGCTCTTCGTTTGAGTTTTCTGATACATCGTAAATGCTTTCTACTATAAAAGAAATGTTACAGTTGTTCTATGGGGATTTATCTCCCGCTTATATTCGCTTTCCAAGATTAATTTTACCCGTCTGGACTTATAGTCTGATGAGAAAAGCGACCGAGCTCATCTGAGATTAATAATTCTAGAATATGAATCATTAGTCTCCCCTAAAATTTTGATACCCCTATTATTCCGTTAAAGCATAATAGTAAAAGGGTGATATACAAGCGGCATGATTTTTTGCCTAACGAACTTCACAGTGTAGATAAGTTCAAATCCGTCTATTCAAAATATGCCTATAATCGACAGATTATTAATTACATAGAATAGCATATGAGTCTTTTAATGGGACGGCAGTGAATATGAATATAGAATTATTTACCGAAGCGGATTTCTCCGATATTATTAAATTTTTTGGAAGCGTTGGCGCATAGTACTCCTCATTTTTACGGCGACTTATCAAAGTTGAACTACTCCAACGAGCAGAAAGAAGATGTTATCTCCTCGCGCGCGTACGCGTGTGTGAGGAAAAAAGAGGCTGCAACATTTGCAACATTGCAACATTCGCCACATTTGTAGCGTTGTAGCGTTTGCAACTTTACCCTTCCCCATCAAGTGAAAATCATCATGTACTACTTGGGTGAGTGGTAAGTGTATATGTCGAGGTGGGGTTACGGGTACATGGAGTGTGGCAAGGCTGCGCTTGGTTAAGTAACAAACTCGTGTCCGGTTAAGTAATAAGCCTGTACCCAGTCAAGTAACAAACCTGCGCTCGATTAAGTGACAAGCCTGTGGCTTGGTGAGCCGTAGGCTTATCACTACATCTAGTGACAGGCCTACGGCTTGAGTAAGAATAGGCCTACGACTTACCCATGCCGTAAGAAATCGGGAAGCTATCCCGTTTTAGACCCTTCGTTCGTTTGGTTCCTCACCTTCCGTTCCACGGGTAGAAAAGGCTGGTGAAGCAACGGACGAAGGGTGTATCGTAAAGTAACGTAAAGGAAACAAATCTATCGTAAAACGTCTTTTCCCACAGCGCTACCTTTGACGCAGAAATCAGAAGAGAAAGTTGCTTATTCGTTCACCGGGCCCGAACAGGTTTCTTTCTCGATATTTCGGCTTTGCTTGATGTGCCAACTTAGCCCGATGTACCTGCCGGATTCGAAACGGCCGTTTCCGGTACCCGCCGTAGCTGTTGAAAGTGGGGAGGCTACAGAAATTCGGTTGGCAATCGGCTTGGGGAATTATCTGTTTTTATAGCAATTAGTCTGAAGCTGTTTAAGGGTATTCGTTGGAGAGTTGAGAACCATAAACTTTGTTCTGAGATATCCTGAACTTGTAGGTTCGCTAGTCACTTTGCTAATGCATGCTTCAGAGAAAAGGAGGTATAGGTCTATTTTGTAGGCAATATCATTTGTTCTTCCGAAAGAATTCGGACAAAAATTTGGTATATTCCTTAATACTTCCTACTTTTGTCCTGCTCCGGTCGGCTCGTTGCGGGTTTGGCGGGAGAAAACATATATAATGAAAGACGTTTTCATGCGTTAATCTTCTACTATTCGAATCTCGCAAATTCAGAATCTAAAGGGAAGAAAGACAGCAACCGAAGCGTCTGCGTGGTATGATTGTATCCTGCATAAAGTAGATTGGTTCTTATGAACCCTTCTGGTTCTTTGCATGTTCATCATACAGGCGTGGGCTGACTGGCGTTGCTTATCCTTTTTAGATGGGCAATGCGAGAGCCTGAATAGTGGGATAAGCAGAACAGATTCCCACGCTTTCTTTATATATTATGTCCTAGTATTAAAACGGTGGCTTCTGTCGGGGAATCTTTCAAGCCAAACATTGCAAAACTAGTATGCATATTGGTCAGCTTATCAAACAGAAAGTGGAAGAGCGACAGAAGACTGTAGTGTGGCTTGCCCGCGAATTATCGTGCTGTCGTTCCAATGTGTATAAAATTTATGAGAAGAGTTCTATTGATACCGATATATTGTTCCGACTCTCTCAGATTCTAGACTATGATTTTTTTAGCGTTTATACGGAAGAAGTACGCAAGAAGAAATGTTCCCAATAAGTATACATGTGTACTTATTGGGGACATGTTTTTGTATATAGAATGGAAATTCTTACGTTCTTTGTTCTGAATTTTATAAATAAATAGTGGCTGGACTTTTAACCTAAGGAATGCTATGTTGAATATTGAGTGTATGTTATATGAATATAAATATGAAATGGATTGAAAAGGAGTTTCAGGCATATTTAAAGATGTATCTTTTTTATCGTAAGGCAGATTCTTCTTCATCTTCCATAATTAGGCATTATTTTATGGACCGGTCTATGCTGTTGGTTTCCTTGTGCGAGTGGGGCTTGAAAATACTGGCGGGACGTAATGGAAGGGCTTATGAAAGGAGCAATAAACTTGATGAATTATTCTATTTGATAAATGAAGAAACGCAATGTATGATTATACAATACTTGGGATTATCCGTTGATGAATTTAATGAAGCTATTTCAAAAAATGCCGGTTATTTCAGAGAATCCGGTGGCTATGTTCGTGACATTCCGTCGATGGATTTATCGTTTCTTGAAAAATTGTTGTATATCATAGCCAGTTTGGTTTTAGAAGAAGAGGACTATTCAAAGGTGAAAAAGTTATTGCTGGGAAATGATTAACACTTTTCTATCGTCTCCGTTTATTTTGTCTGCTTTCTGCTTCTAAGTTTACCTTCGAATCCATCCGGATAAGGATTGAAAGTTTCTTTGCGGTTAAAAGCACGTAATTAACCGAAATTTTGCGGTTAACTTATGTCTGATCACTACAAAAGTATACATGAATGATAGCTAGGGTTATCCAAGAAGTCTGAAGGTTTAGATAAAAACTTTTGAGTTAGGACTGACAGGACTCAAGTATAGAAAAAAGCGCCACTTTACACCTGGTCTTCATAGGTTAAAGTGGTACTTTTTATTTATTCAGTTACAATCTGTAACTTTATCTAATTCAGATTTGACTTGTTAGACAGCCCTTTTAAACTTGCGAGGAAACTTTTCTTTTAGTCTTCGTGCAGCTTCTCCTGTAAATATTGCCCTGTATAGGAAGCTCCGCAGGCGGCTACTTCTTCCGGTGTTCCGGCTGCTACGAGATTTCCGCCCTTGCTTCCGCCTTCAGGACCTAAATCTATTACATAGTCGGCACACTTCACCACATCCAGGTTGTGCTCGATGATAATGACGGTATGTCCCTTAGCTATAAGTGCATCAAATACTTCCAGCAGTTTCTTGATATCGTGGAAGTGAAGCCCGGTAGTGGGCTCATCGAAGACAAAGATGGTAGGTTCTATTTTCTCCAGACTCAGGAAATAAGCCAGTTTTACGCGCTGGTTCTCTCCGCCGGAGAGCGTAGAGGAAGATTGTCCTAGTTTGATATAGCCTAAACCTACATCCTGCAAAGGTTTCAGTTTCTTTATGATTTTTGTCTGCTTGTGTTCGGTAAAGAATTCTACGGCTTGGTTGACGGTCATTTGCAGTATGTCGTAGATACTTTGGTCTTTGAACTTCACTTCCAGCGTATCGCTTTTAAAGCGTTTGCCGTGACATGATTCACACTCCAGTACCAGATCCGCCATGAATTGCATCTCTACCGTCACCGTACCCTCGCCTTTGCATTCCTCGCAACGGCCTCCTTCGGTGTTGAACGAAAAATAGCCGGCTGTGTAACCCATTTGCTTGGCGAGTGGTTGATCGGCAAACAGTTTGCGTATCTCGTCATAGGCTTTTACATAGGTAACAGGGTTGCTTCTCGTGGATTTGCCTATCGGATTCTGGTCTACAAATTCGATGTCTTTCATCATGTGGATGTCTCCTTCGAGAGAGATGAATTCTCCGGGACGTTCGCTGCTTTCGCTATATTCCCGTTTCAGGGCGCGATAGAAGATGTCACGCACCAAGGTCGATTTGCCCGAACCGCTGACTCCGGTTACTACCGTCATTACATTGAGCGGGAATTTGACGTCTATGCCGCGCAGGTTATTTTGCCGTGCGCCTTTTATTTCGATATAATTGTTCCACTGTCGGTGGGTGGCAGGTACAGGAATTTTTTCTTCTCCCAACAGGTAACGTACAGTATAGCTGTCGCTGCCGGGTTTCAAGTCTTTCATGTCGCCTTCGTAAACCACTTCACCGCCCAATCGTCCGGCTTTGGGACCGATATCTATGATGTAGTCGGCGGCACGGATAATTTCTTCATCATGCTCTACCACCACCACCGTATTGCCCAGCTCTTGCAGTTGGCGCAGGACTTTAATCAACCTTCCCGTGTCGCGGCTGTGCAATCCGATACTCGGTTCGTCCAAAATATAAAGAGAACCTACCAGACTGCTGCCCAATGAGGTGGCGAGGTTGATACGTTGGCTTTCTCCACCGGAGAGCGTATTGCTTAATCGGTTGAGTGTCAGGTAACCCAGCCCTACGTCTAACAGGAACTGGATGCGGTTGTTTATCTCGGTCAGGATTCGTTTGGCTATAAGCGCTTCGTGCTCGTCGAGTTGCAATTGGTTGAAAAACTGTTTTAAATCGTAAATGGAGAGGTCTACCAATTCCGAAATGGAACGTCCGCCCACCTTTACATAAGTGGCTTCTTTTTTCAGCCGCGTACCGTGGCAAACGGGACATACTGTTTTTCCCCGGTAACGTGCCAGCATCACCCGGTATTGAATTTTATATTGGTTTTCTTCAAGCATGCGGAAAAACGAGTCGATACAGGTTTTCTCGCGCGGGCCGTGCCAAAGATAATCCTTCTGTTCCTGCGTCAATTCGTAGTAAGGAGTGAAGATGGGGAAGTTGTCTTTTGCCGATTCGCGTATGAATTCGTCTTTCCATTCGCCCATCTTTTCGCCGCGCCAACATACAACCGCTCCGTCATAAACGCTTAATCCTCGATTGGGGATGACTAGACTCTCGTCTATTCCGATAATCTTGCCGAATCCTTCGCATTCGGGGCAGGCGCCGATAGGGGAGTTGAATGAAAAAAGCTGGTCGGTAGGTTCTTCGAACTCGATGCCGTCCGCTTCGAATTTCTTGGTGAAAGAGTGCAGAATGCCTGCCGGATAAAAACGGAGCAAGCAGGTTCCGTCTCCTTCATAGAAAGCGGTTTCCGCCGAATCGGTGAGGCGGCTAATGCTGTCTTTGCTGTCGTCACATGTCATACGGTCGATAAGCAGGTATACCACGTCTCCGCCTTGTGGCGCATAATCTTCCATACGTACCATTTCGCCGTTTACCTCCAAGCGGTTGAAGCCTTCCTGCATATAGATGCCGAGTTGTTCTTTCAAAGAACGTCCTTCGCGCAATACAATGGGGGTAAGGACTGTATATTTAGTTCCTTTCGAATAAGAAAGCATGCAGTTTACCACATCTTCCACGGTGTGTTTCTTTACCAATTGTCCGCTGACAGGCGAATAGGTTTTTCCTATACGGGAGAACAGTAAACGCAGGTATTCGTAAATCTCGGTGGAGGTGCCTACGGTAGAACGCGGATTGCGGCTGTTCACTTTCTGTTCGATGGCGATGGCAGGAGGTATACCTTTAATGAAATCGCACTCCGGTTTGCTCATTCTTCCCAAAAACTGACGGGCATACGATGAAAGACTTTCCACATATCGTCGTTGTCCCTCGGCATATAAGGTGTCGAAAGCAAGGGACGATTTACCCGAGCCGGACAATCCGGTAACAACTACCAGTTTGTTACGTGGAATATCCACGTTGATATTTTTGAGATTATTGACTCTTGCGCCTTGAATTGAAATATATTTGCTGTCTGCCATACCTGTTTCTTCAGAATTAATGTGCAAAGATACTGTTTTTCTTATTTGGATGTTTCGTAAGCAAACTTCTTTTTAGAGAAAACAAGTATTGTTACAACAGTTTTGTATCAAATATTATGATACATTCAGCTCGAATATTGTGAGTCCGTTTGTACATACGATGTGATACATTCGCGACAGACAATACTGTATTGTTGTGGCAGGCTATCCCTCATAATCAGGTTGAGGAAACAACTTCGTTAGTTATGAGTGAGCACTTCGTTCGTTATACGTGTTACAACTTCGTTTGTTAAACACGCTGACTTCGTTAGTTATGCAGCCTTGTAAGGTAAGTTGTCTTTTGTTGCGTTGGCTAGGTGTTAAGCTCAGGTGAGGAAAGGTTTCAACTGAAAAATGTATTTGTACATACACATCTTTTATGTTGGATAATAAGTGTGACTGCCCGTTTGTATGTAGCTTTGTTGCGGTAAATTTATTCAAGAACAATATGATTCGATAGCCGGAAGCCGGATCGTAGTAGGAACCATTGTAGCCCTGCTTATGGTATGTGGTTCTGTATATCTTTTAAAAAGCTGGTTATAAGGTAACGCTACTTCATTTTTGCTTCTCCGTAAGATATTTCCAATATCGGGTGGGCATGTCTTTTTTTTGTTTTCTTGGGTTCATCCGCTCTTTGATGCAGATGGCTTTGAAATAAGTACGCCATAATTCCTGAAACAGTTTCTCATCTTTTGCCATTAACTCTTCGTTGAGCTTGCCGGTGAGGAAGTGCGGAAGCTTTTCGGCAAAGCTCACACGGGTCAGCGTTTCTTTGTCATAATAATAACCATAGTCGCGGCGTTTGTCGTAAATCAGGAAAGGCTGGTCGGCAAAACGATCTTTGAAATGAGAAATGCCTAAAGCTATAACGTTGTAAAGAGGTTCGTGTAAAGCGAAATAAGTGCCGTCTGTCGCTTTTTGGAAACGGACGAATTGTAGCATCCGGTGTCGTTCGTGCATTACTTTGCGATAGGTGTTGGTGACCATCAATACATCTTCGTCGGCAAAATTGGTTTCGATACTTCGTGGAGAATCCACCGTTTTACGGATATACCGGAACAATGGCATGTCCAGTTCCGGCAATTCGGAGAGGTAACTGATTGTAAGGCAGGAGAGGGCAGCGGCGGAAAGTTTCTTTCGCAAAGCTTTCCACACCCGTCGCGCTTTTGCCTCGTCCGTTATCACCGTATGAGTCTCTTCACAAAAGAGCGGAAGCTGTTCCCCTTCTCCCAGCAATACGTCGGGAAAAGTTTTGCGAGAATAAGCGTCGAAGACAGCAGTTAATATCCCGTCAAAAGTCCGGTCGTACAGATAAACAATCATGGTTCGTCGGGGAATTGAAAAGAGAGTTGCCTGTCGTCCGTTTTCTTTTTGGGGGCAGGTAACAGCAGCTCCCTCACTCTTTCGGGGCGCAATTCGTTCACGCCTCTGGCTTCCAGTTCGCCGCAGGTGATAAAATATTTTGCTTTCTTCATCACTACACCCATCTTTTTAAGATGATAACTTGTCAGGCGACCAAAACGGCGGGAAGAAACAATGAGGCGTGCCGATTTGACTCCCACGCCGGGGATACGAAGAATCATTTCGTAGTCCGCCTTATTGATATCTACCGGAAAACATTCGGGATGGCGTAACGCCCACGATAATTTGGGGTCTATTTCTAAATCCAGGTCGGGATGTGCGTCGTTCACTATTTCATCGACCTTAAATTGATAGAAACGCAATAACCAGTCTGCCTGATATAAACGGTTCTCTCGCACTAAAGGCGGTTGCTTCAATACGGGTAGTCTCTTATCGTACGTATTGACGGCAATATATCCCGAATAATAGACCCTTCGCATGGTAGGGCGCGCATATAGAGTTGATGAAAGATGGAGGATATCTTTGTCGCTGTCGGCGGTGGCTCCTACTATCATCTGTGTACTTTGTCCGGCAGGTACAAAGCGCGGTGCGTAGCGGAATTTCTTTCGTTCTTCCGAACTTTCCAATACACCTTGTTGGATAAACTTCATCGGTTGGAACACACTTTGGAAATCTTTCTCGGGTGCCAGTCTTTTTAACGAGTCCTCGTTGGGGATTTCAATATTTACGCTCATACGGTCGGCATAGCGTCCGGCTTCGTTGATAAGCTCACGGCTTGCTCCCGGAATACTTTTCAAATGAATATATCCGTTGAAGCGGTGGATTGTACGCAGGTCTTTCACAATGCGTACCAAACGTTCCATGGTATAATCAGGGTTACGAACCACTCCGGAACTGAGAAACAATCCTTCTATATAATTACGCCTGTAAAACTCCATAGTCAGTTCTACCAATTCGGTAACCGACAGTGTGGCGCGGGGAATATCGTTGCTGCGTCGATTGATGCAATAGGCACAATCGTAAATACAATAATTGGTGAGCATGATTTTGAGTAGCGAGATACACCGTCCGTCGTCCGAAAAGCTGTGGCAAATGCCGATGCCGCCCAGTGTGTTGCCTACGCCGCCTTGTTTGTTGGAACGCACCGTTCCACTCGACGAGCACGAGACATCGTACTTGGCCGATTCGGTGAGTATGCGTAATTTCTCTAAAGTCTGTTCCGTCATGGGTTTGACATTATCTGCTGTTTCGTTTGTTTAAAAATTCACTTTTGGTGATAAGGTAACAATCATGCTACTTATATCGTCTGTTTAGTATGGGTTAAATGAGGCGATAAAAGTAGTGCTATTTTCTTATATGAAGAAAGAGAAGAAGTGAAAAAACTTTCTCTTCTTCTCTTTTTTCCGTAAAAGTGATAGTGTTTTATTTGATATTCAATAAAGTATCATCTATCATTTTTTTCAGTTCATTCTTCGGCATGGCTCCCTGAGTGGTTTTCGGTTTCCCGTTTAACGGAACCCAGAGAAGAGTAGGAATGCTGCGGATGCCAAATGCAGCAGCCAGATCTTGTTCTTTATCTACGTCTACTTTGTAGATGTAGATTTTGCCTTCATACTCTTTTGCTAAATCCTCTAATACAGGGGCTAAAGCCTTACAAGGGCCACACCATGTGGCGTAAAAATCAACAATACAAGGCTTATCTCCTTCGTATTTCCAGTCGTTGGGATTCGCTTCGTAGTTGTACACTTTCTTTAAAAACTCCGCTTTTGTTAAATGGGTCAATTCCATATCGGCTCCTTTCTTTTGTTGTGTACCTTCTTTGTTTCCGGAACATGCTGTTACCGTGATTAGCAGACAAAGAACGGTCAAAATTGGTTTAATACTTTTCATAATCGTCTCGTTTTTTATTGAGAACAAAGATATTATCCTTTTTGCTCAAAAGAAATGGTGAAATTCCATTATAAATTAGCTATATTTCCTAAAAGGTGGTTTTGGGATTGTTTTTTATTTGTCGGGAGCGTTTTTTAGGCTGTATTTATAGCGACAGTTGTTGTTTCTGTTATCCCTATGATTTTTCTCTTGTTAATTTAGGGCAAATTCAACCTGTAAGCATTATCTTTGCCTCCATAATAAAAGTATGAAGAAACCTATGAATCGAAGACATTTTACACTATTCCTTCTTTTTCTTTTTACCATAGCCGGCCTCACGGCTCAGACTTATCCCAAGCGTGAGTTCCGGGGTGCGTGGATTCAGGCAGTAAACGGACAGTTTCAGGGAATGGCTCCCGACAAAATGCGCCAAGTATTAATCGAACAATTGAATAGTCTGCAAGCCGCAGGCATTAATGCCATTATTTTTCAGGTACGTCCCGAAGCCGATGCACTTTATCAGTCCACTTATGAGCCTTGGAGCCGTTTTCTTACCGGTGTGCAGGGAAAAGCTCCTTCGCCGGTATGGGATCCTTTGCAATTTATGATCGACGAATGCCATAAACGTAATATGGAACTGCATGCATGGATAAATCCTTACCGCGCCAAAACGAAAGGAACGACCACATTGTCCGGTAATCATCCGTCTAAGTTTTATCCCGAACAATTTTTCTCTTATGACGGACAGTTGTTTTTCGACCCTGGTTATCCCGAGAACATCAATTATATCTGTAAAATTGTGAAAGACATTGTTTCCCGTTACGATGTCGACGGGTTGCATATGGATGATTATTTTTATCCCTATCCGGTATCGGGACTGGCGATTCCGGATGATGTCAGCTTTGCCCGTTACGGCCGCGGATATGCCGATAGGAATGATTGGCGCCGGGATAATGTAAGCCGTTTGGTTAAAGCCGTACACGAAACTGTACATCAGTGTAAACCGTGGGTGAAGTTTGGCATTTCGCCTTTCGGCATATACCGGAACAAGAAGAGTGCTTCGAATGGAAGTGATACCAACGGATTGCAGAATTATGATGACTTATATGCCGATATTCTTTTATGGGTGGATAAAGGATGGATGGATTATAATATCCCACAGATTTATTGGGAGATAGGACATCCGGCCGCAGACTATGAAACCTTGATTTATTGGTGGGCCGACCATGCGAAGAACCGTCCTCTCTTTATCGGGCAGGATGTGATGCGTACGGTTAAAAATGCCGATCGGCAAAATCCGGCTATTCACCAGCAGGCTCGTAAGATGCAGTTGCAACGGTCGTTAGCTTCGGTCGGGGGAAGTTGCCAGTGGCCTGCCAGTGCAGTAGTCGACAATGCAGGTAATTATCGGGATGCATTGATACAAAGTTATCATCGTTATCCGGCTCTAATGCCAAAGTTCCCGTTTATAGATGATAAGGCTCCTTCGAAAGTACGGAAAGTAAAACCTGTGTGGACGGAAGATGGTTTGATTCTTTTTTGGAGTGCTCCCAAAGCTAAAACAGAAATGGATAGGGCCGTTCAGTATGTGGTTTACCGTTTTGAAAAAGGAGAGAAAGTGAACTTGGAAGACCCCTCCAAGATTGTGACTATTACACGTAATACATTTTATCCGCTTCCGTATGATGACGGTAAAACAAAATACCGTTATGTGGTAACTGCCTTGGACCGTTTACAGAACGAATCGAAAGGAGCCAAGAAAACGGTGAAGCTTTAATCTCTGTCCCTTCGTAACAGGTTTAGAAATCGAATTATAGGGAATAAATGAGTCCTTCTTCAAGTTAGTTGAAAAGCAGAACTCTTTGCCGTGCATGCTTTGTAGGGATATCCTTAAAAGAGTAAAGTTAAAGCCAACTGATTAATTTCTAATTAGTTATATTGACTGAATATCCCTATCTAAAGATACTAAAAAGCCAACTAATTCGCAATACTTTGAGCTTGAATTAGTTGGCTAATTTTATAGTATTTCCTGAATGTCCCTAATAAAGAATCGCGCCTGCCGCTCCGCACAGCACAATCATTAATATAGGATTGATTTTGTAGTAGCGCGTACATACAAATGCTGTTATAAATAATAGTACACTGATAACGAACTGGTATAAATTATCGTGAGGCGTACTGAAATTTTCCGCATTCATAAGAAGCAAGGCTGCTGCAGCCAACAAACCTACTACCGCCGGACGTAGCCCGCTAAATACCGCTTCTACCATAGGGTGTTTCTGGTATTTCAGAAAGAATTTGCTGATAGCCAGCATTAAGATAAAAGAAGGAAGTGTTACGGCGAAGGTGGCGGTCATGCTGCCCAACACACCCATTGTTTGAGAGTAACCGGCATTCATTATAGCCGTATATCCTACATAGGTTGCTGAATTAATACCGATAGGACCCGGCGTCATCTGGCTGATGGCGACAATATCTGTAAACTCGGAAGTACTAATCCAATTGTATCGGGTTACTACTTCGCCTTGAATCATGGAAAGCATGGCATATCCGCCTCCGAAACCGAATAAACCGATTTTTAAGAAAGTGTAGAATAATTGAAGGAATATCATTTTTGTTCAGATTTAGAGTGTTTGTAACGGCCCCACAGGTAGCCTCCTATGCCGGCTATAATGATAATGTATATGGGAGAAACTCCAAGCAACCATATGAGTAGGGCGCTGATAACAGGAATCCATATCGTGTAGCGGTTAATTTTTGAAGATTTAGCTACGGAAAAAGTCGGCGCAGCGATAAGAGCTACTACAGCCGGGCGGATTCCTTTAAATATGTTTTCTACCAGTTGATATTCTTTAAACTGTTGAAAAAATAAGGCAATAGCCAAAATAATAAGGAAAGAAGGAAGAATGGTTCCTAAAGTAGTCATGATACTTCCTTTTATTCCTCGCAGTTTGTAGCCTATAAAGATAGCCATATTAACCGCAAACACTCCGGGAGCGGATTGAGCGATGGCCATCAAGTCTACAAAATCTTCTTTATTAATCCATTTCTTTTTATTAACTATTTCTTCTTCAATAAGGGGAATCATAGCGTATCCCCCTCCGATAGTAAATGTGCCGATTTTGAAGAAGATTCCAAACGACTCTAAGTAAATATTCATACAGTGTTTTATTTGTGGTGTTGTTCTATATTCTTATAATAATCATAGTTATGGTTTATTGCCTTTCTCCGCATATTCACTGGGAGTACATCCAAAACGTTTTTTAAATAGTTTACGGAAATATTTTACATCACTGAATCCGGTAATATAGGAAATCTCTGCTACATTATGATGATTCTCCCATAGAAGTTCGGCTGCTTTGTTTAGGCGTACGTTTCGTATGATGGTGTTGGGAGCCTGGTCTGTCAGATTCTTTAATTTTTTGAAGAAACCTGAGCGGCTCATATTCAATGCGGCAGCCAAATCATCGACGGTGAAGCCGGAATTGCTAAGATTCATTTCAATAATTTCCTTTACTTTTTTCATAAACTGAACATCCAGATCGGACGCATTGCCGGGAAGTTCATTCACTTCTTCTTCCGGACTAAATTTGGCAAATTTCTCTTTTAGAATAGTTCTGTTACGGATAAGTGTCCGAATGGTAGCATGAAGAACTTCTGCATTAAAAGGTTTGGAAATATAGCTGTCTGCAAAATTATTCAGTCCGTAAACTACATGTTCCGTGTCTCCTAAAGCAGTCAATAAGATAACCGGGATATGAGATGTTTCGATGTCCTCTTTTAATTGTTTGCATAACTTGTCTCCGCTCAATCCCGGCATCATTATATCGGAAATAACTAAATCAGGATTAGATTTCTTAATACTTTTCCATCCTTCCAAACCGTTCTTTGTTGTGAAAACCGTATAATTCTCAGAAAGCAAAGATTCAAGGAAATGACGCATTTCATCATTATCTTCTACAATGATTATTCGGTACTTTTTCTTTTCTTCATCTATATACGGAACGTTTTTTACTTCTTCCATATTCTTTTGCACGTTTTGTGCCTGTTCTTGCTTCTCCTCTGAGAAATCGATAAGCTCTTGCTTATAATATTTGAAGCCTATGGGGAAGAGTATGGTAAAAGTGCTTCCTTTGTTTTCCATGCTTTCGAATTGAATATGCCCTTTATGAATTTTCACAAGTTTATGAACCATATGAAGGCCTATCCCGGTGCTGTTTTTAATATGAATGGCATTGCTGGCCCGAAAGAATAAGTTGAATAATTTTTTTTGTTCTTTTTCGGGTATCCCGATTCCCGTATCTTTAATTTTTATTCCCCAATTATCATTTTCTTGTATAGTGGATATTTCTATTCGTCCATTCTTATTTGTATATTTCAAGGCATTTGATATCAAATTCTGTAAGATAGTGTTTATTTTTTCCTTATCAATCCATACGTCTGATACATTTTCGTTTGGAATATAGGTAAAGGTTAGTTTTTTCGACTCTGCATAAGGCATAAAATGGTTCATACTTTTTTGTATGACAGTATTTATATTGTGCTTTTTTATGTGCAAAGAGCCTTCTTCGCTTTCGTTCTTTTCGAAGGCAAGTGTATTCGATATTAAATCACATAATTCATTCGTTTTATGCAAGGCAATATTTAGATACTGTTTACCTTTCTCCGATAATGTTTTTTCTTTAGTTAATTCTTCAAGGGGCACTTTTATTAAAGTTAGCGGAGTGCGGATATCATGTGCGGTGTTTATATAAAATTCAACTTTGTCGGCAGCGAGTTTCTTCTCCCGTTTCATCCAGAAATACCGGATAATGATGCTTCCCACGGAAAATAAAATAAGTGCGAGGATGCTCTTTGCCCAGATGGTTCCCCAAAAGGGAGGGGCAATGTTTACTTCGATAGCTTTTTCGTCAAGCACAGTGAAATTGTTTCTCATTACCGCCCGCACCCGTAGAACATATTTGCCCGGGTTCAGATTTGTATACTGAACATGATTATCTTCTGACGGTACACTCCACTTGTTGTGTAATCCTTCAATTTTCCAGCAATAAAGCACATTTTCCGGGTTATCAAAGTTGATAGAAGATATCTGAAATGAGAAAATGTTTTGTGAGTAAGGAAGTTTTATCTTCTTTTGCTTGTTTATATCTATTGAAATGGATTTCTCTTCAGGAAAATACAAGCTCTTTTTAGGGATGGTCCGAAGATTTGAGAAAACAATTTTCTCTTCATTTTCATACGGGAAGGTTGCCTTGTCCGGAAATTCAATGGCTCCGTTATTAGAACCGAAAATGAGGGTGTTTTCTTTGGTATGTACACACGCATTATAGTTGAAACTGGTGGATATTAACCCTTGCTCTGAAGTCCAGTTATAAAACGTCTTATTTTGATGAAAATAGCGAGTAAGCCCTCCTTCGGTACTGAATAAGAGATCTCCGTCATTGTTGGATATAATTGCATATATATTGTTGGCAAATAAAGCGCAGCTTTTCCGTCGGTGGCTTATGAATTCTCCATTATTTAAATTGTAGATTAATAAACCGCTGCCACACGTTCCTATATAAACATTGTTTTTATTGTCTTGATAAATGGCGCTTATATGTTTACACATAACAGGGAGATCGATAGTTGTAATTTTCCCATCTTCTTTGTCTATTTTATACAATCCTTCTGTTGTACCAATCCATATGCATTTTTCATCCTTTTCGGCCATGCAGGTTACTTGATGATCAATTTTAAAATATTGATATTTCCGGTTATCCCAATCTATCTTTTCAATTTTATTATAACCGCCTGCCCAGATATATCCGTCGCTATCTTTTATGATTACTCTAACATATTTGTTTACATCTTTATTTTCTTCTCCATAAAAATTGGGACTAAGGTAGTATGCCTTTTTTTGTTTCTTATCAATCCAATAAACTCCCGACATGTATCCGCCGGCCATAATAATCCCTGGTTTTATTTCACAAAGAGTTAGATATATGTGATTTTTATTTTGGGTATCCGTTAGCTTGTCTGATAAATAATGTTCCCACCTTTTTTCTTTTTGTCGATAGAGGCTTATTCCATCGTTGGTGGCGTACCACAGATCTCCTTCTGAATCTTGAATGATGTAATTTACCTGATTATTTGCAATTGTCTGGGGATTATTAATAGCATGCCTTATCCAATTATAACTTGGATGGGAACGCAGATAAAGAGTAATGCCCATCGGATAAACGGAAACCCAGACACGTTGTTTTTCATCGACATATATATCGTTGACATTGTTTCCGTTCATTTTGTTTTCAGTGGTGTAATCAGCCGTAAGAAAAGGTTCCAGTTTATCTTCTATTAAATCATATTTATAGATTCCGGCTCCGAAAGTTGCAATCAGAATATTTTGGTAATTGTTTCCATAGACTGCAAACTTCATGATTTGTATATCTTTAGGAACTCCCAAATCCTTCATTTGATTGCTTTTAATATCATAAAGATATACTCCGTTCCGGAAAGTTCCTATTAAAAGCTTTTGGTGTGATGCACTGTAATGAAGTTTTTGTATCCGCATGGAAATCGTATCTATAGCCAGATTATGAATAGGCTTTAACGTGTTATCTATGAGGTGGGCAAGGAAGAGTCCGCGTTCTGTTCCGATATAAAACCGATCCTTCCCTACATGTTTTACTTCTGTTATAGGATATGGATTGGAACTTCGGATTTCATGATACTTCTGTTGGTTGACATCATAAATATATATGTCATTCTTGTTGCATAACCATACCGTATGATTTGGCCCCAGACAGGTATAAGTAATCCGCTGCGGAACCATTGCGTTTTTGGATATGTCAATAGTATCGAATTTATCTTTTGTCTGATTATATTTATAGAAAATACCATTCTTGCTAATTCCCCATAATGTACCGGACTCATCAATTTTGAGCTCATCTTGGGATAGTGGAAAATTAGGATTCTGGGAAGTTGTTTCCGAAGGGTAATTTTTAAATTCTTTTCCATTATAACGGTCTATACCATTGCTTGTCAGGAACCACATGTATCCTTCTTTGTCTTTTGCTATAGAGTATACGCGGCGGCTACTTAATCCTTTATCTACGGTAATATATCGAAACGATTGTCCGTGTGATAACAGTACAATAAGTAGAAAGTGAATAAGCGCAAAAACGCGTATTGTAATTCTTCCAGAAAGATTCATGTATTATAATGTTTCTCAGTTTTTTTATATAAAAGGGGCTGTCTCAAAAGTAAGTAGCTATCCTTTTTCAGTCATTCGATTTATTATCGGATGGCAGTGGAAAAGCCGCTTTTGTAACAGCCCCTTTTATATGGAATAAACAATATTTTTTATTATTTGTTTATAGTAATCCAATTTTTTGCATTTACAAAAGCCTCAATCCATGGGGTTATTTGGTCTGAGTTTTTCCTGTCGAGTGGATAAAAAGCATTTTGCCAAGGGAAGAATGCTCGTTCCAAGTGAGGCATAATAGCTACGTGGCGACCGTCTTCGCTTGCCAATGCGGCAACAGAGTAATCCGACCCGTTTGGATTTCCCGGATATTCATCGTAGTTATATTTTGCTACCACATGATATTTGTCCTCTTCATAAGGTAAAGAGAACTTGCCTTCTCCGTGAGCTACCCAAATGCCTAATTTGCATCCGCTTAAAGAACCGAATAATACGCTACGGTTCATGGGAATGGTTAATCCGACAAATGCCGATTCGAATTTATGCGAATCGTTGTGGAGCATTTTACCTTTCTTTTTATGTTCCGGATTAATTAAATTAAGTTCCATCATGAGCTGACATCCGTTACATACACCTAATGATAAAGTGTCTTTTCGGGCATAGAACTTATCCAAAGCCGCTTTTGCTTTTGGGTTAAATAGAAAACTACCGGCCCATCCTTTAGCAGAGCCCAGAACGTCAGAATTGGCAAATCCGCCGCAGAATACGATGAAATGAATATCTTCCAACGTTTCACGTCCACTGATTAAGTCGGTCATAGTTACATCTTTTACATCGAAGCCTGCCAAATAAAGCATATAAGCCATTTCTCGTTCGCCGTTTGTTCCCTTTTCACGAATGATGGCTGCTTTGATACCGCTTGGCGTGCGACGGTCTGGATTCAATCCGTATTGTGAAAACTTACCGGTGAAGTCTTTGTTGAATACCAATTCCAAAGGTTGCATCTTGTAATTTTCAAAACGTTTCTTGGCGCATCCGTTCATGCTCTGTTTGCGGTCGAGCAGGTAAGAGGAGGAGTACCATACGTCACGCAGGTAATCGATACCGAACTGGTAGGTTGCTTCTCCTTTGGTTACAAGGATGTGACGTTCTTCTGCGGGAGTTCCTAACTTGATATATCCCACACCGGCATTTTCCAATATTTTCTTTACCTCTTCTTTATGTTTGTCTTTTACTTGTATCACCACACCCGGATTTTCTGCGAACAGAATCTTTACAAGGTCTTCTTCCTTTATCTTGTTCAGGTTGATTTCCATACCACCTTCTGTATTGGCAAAACACATTTCAAGTAAAGTGGTTATTAAACCTCCGGCAGAAATATCGTGGCCGGCAAGAATCAAACCTTTATTTACCAATTCCTGTATAGCCAGAAATGCGTCGCGGAAGTATTCAGGATTCTGAACGGTAGGCACATCGTCACCTATTTTATTCATAGATTGAGCGAAAGCCGAACCTCCCAAGCGCAATTTGTCAAAGCTGAAGTCAATGTGGTATAAGGTGGTTTTTTTATCGTTTATCAGCACCGGAGAAACAACCTTCTTGATATCCGACACTTCACCTCCGGCAGAAACAATGACTGTTCCCGGACTGATAACCTTTTCGCCGTTGGGGTATTTCTGAGTCATGGATAAAGAATCTTTTCCTGTCGGAACGTTGATTTGCAAAGCACAACAGAAATCAGACAGTGCTTTTACGGCAGTATACAGACGAGCATCTTCGCCTTCTTGCGAGCGGCAAGGCCACATCCAGTTCGCTGAAAGAGAAATGCTGTCCATTCCATCGGCGAACGGAGCCCAAACAATGTTGGTTAACGCTTCGGAAACCGATAATACCGAACCGGCGGCAGGATTGGCTAAAGCTGCTTGAGGCGCATGCCCCAAGGATGTAGCGATACCTTTTTCGCCTCTGTAATCGAGAGCTACCACTCCACAATCGCTCAAAGGTAATTGAATCTCACCCTGACATTGCTGGCGGGCTACTTTTCCTGTTACCGAACGGTCAACTTTGTTGGTTAACCAATCTTTACATGCAACAGCCTCCAATTGAAGAACGCGTGTAACATATTCGTTGATCTTTGCAGTATCGTAGGTAACGTCCTCGTAATGGCGTTCTACTGTTTTATCTACCATATAAGTTTTAGGAGATGAACCGAACATTTGGTCTACTGCCAGGTCGAAGGGACGAACTCCGTCAGCTTGCTCGAATGCGAAACGGGCATCACCGGTAGTTTCACCCACCACATACATCGGAGCACGTTCCCGTTCTGCAATCTTCTGCACATGCTCAATAGCCTCTTCTTTAACGAGCAAGCCCATGCGTTCTTGACTCTCATTAGCAATAATTTCTTTAGCAGAGAGCGTTTTGTCGCCGATAGGAAGTTTGCTCATATCTATCAAACCGCCGCATTCTTCCACCAGTTCGGATAAACAGTTTACATGTCCGGCCGAGCCATGATCGTGAATAGATACGATAGGGTTGTTTTCTTCTTCGCAAAGGGCACGAACAACATTGTTGGCACGCTTTTGCATTTCGGCGTTGGCGCGTTGTACGGCATTCAATTCTATACCGGAAGAATAACGTCCTGTTTCTACGGAAGAAACAGAACCGCCACCCAGTCCGATGCGATAGTTATCTCCACCGATTACCACAATCTTGTTACCTGCTTCCGGTTTACCTTTCAAACAGTCGCGTTGAGTTCCGTATCCTACGCCTCCCGCTAACATAATCACTTTGTCGTAACCGTAGAATGTATCATTCTCTTTATGTTCGAAGGTCAATAAAGAACCGCAGATGAGCGGTTGGCCGAATTTGTTTCCGAAATCGGATGCGCCGTTTGAGGCTTTGATTAATATTTGTTCCGGAGTCTGATACAACCATTTACGTACCGGTAATAGTTCTTCCCATTCGCGTCCCTCTTCCGTGCGGGGATAGGAAGTCATATATACAGCCGTTCCGGCAATAGGCCAGGAGCCTTTACCGCCTCCCATACGGTCGCGGATTTCTCCACCGGTTCCGGTAGATGCGCCGTTGAACGGTTCGACGGTAGTGGGGAAGTTATGAGTTTCGGCTTTTAAAGAGATAACCGTTTTAATATCTTTAATGATAAAATAGTCGGAGGTAGAGTGATCTGCCGGAGCAAATTGCTCCACTACCGGTCCCTCTGCGAAAGCTACATTATCTTTGTAAGCAGAAATAATCTTGTTGGGATTTTCTGCAGTAGTTTTCTTTATCATTTGAAAAAGAGATGATTCCATTTCTACTCCATCGATAATGAAAGTACCGCCAAAGATTTTATGACGGCAATGCTCCGAGTTGATTTGAGCGAAACCAAACACTTCCGAGTCCGTAAGCTTGCGTCCCAGATCTTTTTCCACTTTTAACAGATAATCCATTTCTTCGCGTGAAAGAGCCAGACCTTCTTTTTCATTGTATTCTTCCAGATTTTCTACATACACAATGGGCTGGGGCTTCATATTGGTCGTGAAAACATCTTGATTCAGCCCCTTGTACATGCGCTGGAGCATCGGGTCATAGTCTGCGTGTTCATTTTTTACCGGAAAATACTCTTCGATACGGGTAATGCCTTCAAGCCCCATGTTTTGAGCAATTTCTACAGCATTCGTACTCCAGGGAGTAATCATTTCCTTACGAGGACCTACAAAGTAACCTTTCAGGTTCTCTTCAATTTCTACTGTTGCGTCTCCATAGAGCCAACATAGTTTTTTAATTTCTTCAGACGATAAATCGTGATTACATTCTGTGGCAATCACATTTTGTGCGGAGGTTCTGAAAAATAGAATCATATTATGTCAATAATTAGTATTATTTAAAATTCTACTGTTTGAATAGTGTGCAAAGTTAAATAAAAGGGGCGGGGTACAAAAGAAAAGAGGGAAAATAAAGTGAAAAATGATAAAGGTTTATACAGTAATGAAAAAAAACTCTATGTAGTTTCTCCATTTCCCAAAAAAGTGTCATCTTTGCAACATGAATTGGTTAGAGCAAGTATCACTATTGGAGTTTTTAGTGAAAGGCTTTGTGATTGGCGTGGTGGTTTCGGCGCCTTTAGGGCCTGTGGGGGTATTGTGTATCCAACGGACATTGAATAAAGGGCGCGTTTACGGTTTTGTTACCGGATTAGGCGCTGCCTTAAGCGATATTATCTATGCGCTGTTTACAGGATACGGTATGAGTTTTGCCTTTGATTTTATTCAAGCAAATATTTTTTACTTGCAGTTAATCGGTAGTATCATGCTTCTTGTATTTGGAATTTACACTTTTCGAAGTAATCCGGTTCATTCCATTCGTCCCGTGTCATCCAATAAAGGAACTTTAATCCATAATTTTGTAACCGCTTTTTTTGTCACGCTTTCCAATCCTCTTATCATATTTCTTTTTATCGGCTTTTTTGCCCGTTTTGCTTTTGTTCTTCCGGAAATACCCATATATGAACAAACGTTAGGTTATCTGGCTATTGTTACCGGAGCTGTGGCATGGTGGTTCGGCATTACTTTTTTTGTTAGTAAAATAAGAAACCGCTTCAATCTTCGTGGTATTTGGATATTGAACAGAATCATAGGTGTAGTGGTTGTGATAATGGCAATTATTGGATTCTTCTATACCCTTACGGGGAATTCTCTGTACTAAAATTTTATGATATGTTTATAGCCAAACAATTAAAGGATAAGAATATAGCCGAATATCTGTTGTATATGTGGCAGGTGGAAGATTTGCTTCGTGCTAACGGACTTGATATTGAAAAGGTGAAACAAACGATTGTCGACCGCTATCAATTGGATGATACGCAGAAGGCTGAGCTGACACACTGGTATGAGGATTTGATTAATATGATGCGTTTGGAAGGTGTGTCGGAAGAAGGGCATTTGCAAATAAATAAAAATACGCTTTTGTCGCTGACCGATTTGCATCTGCAACTGCTTCATTCGTCAAAGGTTCCTTTTTATGGAGCGGCTTATTACAAAGCATTGCCTTATATGGTAGAACTTCGTGCCAAGAACGATAAAAAAGAGCTTCCGGAGTTGGAAACCTGTTTTGATGCTTTATATGGAGTAATGCTTCTGCGTTTGCAGAAAAAAGAGATAAGTGCCGAAACTCAAAAGGCGGTGGCTGAAATTAGCAATTTTATTTCTTTATTAGCTAATTATTACGAAAAAGAACAACGAGGAGAGTTGGACGAGATTTTAAATAACTAACCGAAATAAAAATGGATATATTAATAACCGGAGCTAATGGTCAGTTAGGAAACGAAATGAGGGTGTTGGCTGCCGAGCATCCGAAGCATGCTTATTTTTTTACGGATGTAAAAGAATTGGATATCTGTAACCGGAATGCTGTGATAGAATACGTTCAGCGAGAGGAAATAGATTGTATCGTAAATTGCGCGGCTTATACGGCGGTAGACAAAGCCGAAGAAAATGCCGAACTTTGTGAATGCTTGAATGCACAGGCTCCAGGATTCCTTGCAGAAGCGGCTCAAAGCCGGGGAGCTGGCATGATACAGATTTCTACGGATTATGTTTTTGACGGTACACAGCATATACCGTATAAAGAAACCGACAACCCTTGCCCCGTATCAGTATATGGCCGTACCAAACTGAAGGGAGAGGAACTAGTAAGGCTGAAATGTGCCAAGTCGATGGTTATCCGTACAGCTTGGTTATATTCGGCGTTCGGAAACAACTTTGTGAAAACAATGATACGCTTGGGTAAGGAAAGAGATACATTGGGGGTCGTGTTCGACCAGATCGGCTCGCCTACTTATGCCCGCGATTTGGCTGTCGCTATCTATGTTGCCATCGAGAACGGTATTGTGCCGGGCGTTTATCATTTCAGTAACGAAGGTGTATGTTCATGGTACGATTTTACCAAAGCCATTCATCGTTTATCGGGTGTCACTTCGTGTAAGGTGCGTCCTTTGCATACCGATGAATATCCGAGTTCGGCACCCCGTCCGCATTATTCGGTATTGGACAAAGCTAAAATAAAAGAAACATTTAACATAGAGATTCCTTATTGGGAAGAGAGTTTGGAGCAATGTATCCGCTTATTGGAAGCCGGACAATAAAAATAGTTATTAAAAGATGAATGAAATAGAAAGACGACGAACTTTTGCGATTATCGCACATCCGGATGCCGGTAAAACCTCATTGACCGAGAAATTGTTGCTTTTCGGTGGCCAGATCCAGGTAGCTGGTGCTGTAAAATCTAATAAGATAAAGAAAACTGCTACATCCGACTGGATGGAGATTGAGAAACAACGTGGTATTTCCGTCACCACTTCTGTGATGGAGTTTGATTATCGCGATTATAAAATTAATATCCTCGATACACCGGGGCACCAGGATTTTGCCGAAGATACATACCGTACTCTTACTGCCGTAGACAGTGTAATCATTGTGGTGGACGGAGCAAAAGGTGTAGAGACGCAGACTCGGAAACTGATGGAGGTGTGTCGTATGAGGAATACTCCGGTTATTATTTTTGTAAATAAGATGGACCGTGAAGCCAAAGATCCGTTCGATTTGTTGGATGAATTGGAGGAAGAACTCGTTATCAAAGTGCGGCCGCTGACTTGGCCTATTGAAAGCGGTCCGCGTTTCAAGGGTGTATATAATATTTATGAACAGAATCTGAATCTTTTCCAACCATCCAAGCAGGTGGTTACTGAAAAAGTGGAAATTGATATTCAGACTGAAGAGCTCGACCGACACATCGGTACTCCTTTGGCCGAGAAACTCCGTAGTGAACTGGAACTAATTGAGGGCGTTTATCCTGAATTTGATGTAGATGAATATTTGAAGGGCGAACAAGCACCGGTCTTTTTTGGTTCGGCACTGAACAATTTCGGTGTAGAAGAACTGTTGAATTGTTTTGTGGAGATTGCTCCGAGCCCTCGGCCCGTACATGCTGAGGAGCGTACTGTAGAACCGAAAGAACCGAAGTTTACAGGTTTTATCTTTAAAATTACTGCAAATATCGATCCGAATCATCGTTCGTGTGTGGCTTTTTGCAAGATATGTTCGGGTAAGTTTACCCGCAATACACCTTATTTGCATGTACGTCACAATAAAACCATGCGTTTTTCATCGCCGACTCAGTTTATGGCGCAGCGTAAGACGACTGTGGATGAGGCTTGGGCGGGCGATATCATCGGCTTGCCGGATAACGGAACCTTTAAGATAGGAGATACATTGACCGAGGGGGAAAACCTTCACTTTAAAGGATTGCCGAGTTTCTCTCCGGAAATGTTTAAATATATAGAGAATGCCGACCCGATGAAAACAAAACAATTGAATAAGGGTATCGATCAGTTGATGGACGAGGGTGTTGCCCAGTTGTTCGTTAATCAGTTCAATGGCCGTAAGATTATCGGAACGGTAGGGCAGTTGCAGTTTGAAGTCATTCAATATCGTTTGGAGAATGAATATAATGCCCTTTGTCGTTGGGAGCCGATTAGTCTATATAAAGCCTGCTGGATAGAAAGCGATGATGTGGAAGAATTGGAAGCATTTAAGAAACGTAAATATCAGTATATGGCCAAAGACCGTGACGGACGAGATGTTTTTTTGGCCGACAGCAATTATGTATTACAAATGGCCCAAATGGATTTTAAGCACATCCGTTTCCATTTCACCAGTGAATTTTAGCTATATTTCTCGGGACGGTAACAAAAGAATTGTTTTGTCTCTTCGAACGTAGCTTGATGATAAGCGTAATCAATATCAAATTAGATAAGTACAATAAAAGGCTCCCGAAACTTAAAGCTAGTTTCGAGAGCCTTTTGTGATAGAACAAATTCGGGAAAAACTACCTGTTTTTTCCTTTCAAGCGATTGATAGTTTTGGTAATTTCATCTTTTAATACAGGGTCTGACGGAGCTAGTTGAGACAGGTTCTGAATGATTTCTTGCTTGTTGTGGTTCAGATTGTACCAGCCCAACGTTTCGGCAGCGGCTACACGCAAATCGATATCACGTGCCGGATCATCAATAAATTTGAGGAGTGTACCGATGCTTTTGGTTGCCGGATGGTTACGAAAACCTACAATCTCCAGACGTTTATTCTTTTTGGTGGTTATGGTATCTAAGATAGCCTGCGCGTTAGCTGCTTCACTTTTTTTGTATGCAGCGATTTGCTTGTATACTTTCTGTATATCCGAATCATCGTAGATTGGCATGTTTCCAGTTTGTTTCCTGATTTCCGCTTCCAATACCTCTAGGTTGGTAGTCTTGATGGCCTCGCTAAATTTAAAGAACATCCGTCGGTCTGTATACCGTAAAGTCAATGCTTGGACGAAAGCGGGGATCAGTTCATCAGAACCATTCTTGGCAATATATTCGGTGGCGAAGCGGCGAACCAGCTCATAACTATCGTTGATGGCAGCTTTGAGTACTTCCGGTGCATCCGGATGGCCATTTAAAGTCAGTAAACGCATGGCTTCCAGACGAACTACCCCATAAGGTGATTGGAAATAGGTGTCGCGTAACAAGGCCGACAGACCGGGAGCATCTGCTGCGCTCAGCTGTCTCAATGCCATAGCCTTCACATCGGGTAGAGAGTGTTTGAGCATCTTCTTCCAATATGCTATGTTGCCTTCGTTTAATACGATGGCCTCATTCATGTCGAAGCCAAGACCTGCCCGGTCGGCAAAGCGGTAAGTTGGGTCGCCGATGAGGTGTGTTTCGAGGAAACATACATGGCGATGCCATTCTCCGATACGAAGTCCTGCATTCAGTAATCCCAGAAATTCATCCGGCCATTTATCTTGAATAGTATTGACCGTATTGGCTTGTGTGACGATTGTCTTTCCCGGATTAAAAATATAAGCTCCCGCAATATTGTCCTTTTCGTAGAAAGAACCGTTGAAACATGCGTCAAACATAATGAAACGGGCATTGGGGGTGATTTTACGTATGTCATCGGTATAGATGTCAAGCGTTAGGTTAAATAAGGAGTCAGCTTCCAGCTTTTTCGGGTCGAAAGCTTCTTCGCACCATTCACGAGGTACCCCCAGACTTTTCATATACGATTCAATGGTAGCTTCTTTGCCTTTCTTCGGGGCTTGAGAGGATATCTTTGAACGCAAATATAACTTGATATTCTCAATGGAACCCTGTGCACTGCTAGTGTTAGGATATCCGTTAATGTATTGAGTATCATCTGCCCCGTGGTGATGGAAAAGCATAATATCCAGTTCGGGACGCTGTACTTCGTTTAAATAATAATTTTTCATAGGATAGCGGGATTCAAAATCCATGAATTTGACACAATTCCCAGGTTTGAATAACTCAGGGAATTGTTCTTTCAACGCTAACTGTTCTCCGGCCCATGCCACTTCATCTTCTGAGTTATATCCATGTCCGCGTGCCATAGTCAGGTTATCGATCGGATTGTTTGCATGTTTTTGTTTTTCAGCAACAACCTTCCATAAGTAATCACGTAACATCTGGTGTCTGTCTTTTCCTTCTAATTCCAGCGGTTTGATACGTGCCGAATAGATAGAAGGTGAAATATATTGTTTAGATTCCGGTTTCAGAGAATAATAGAAATATGCAGGTATCTCACTGTCTTGTTTTAAGAACTTGAATTCCAGTCCGAAATCATCATAATAACGATCCGATGGAATACTAGAACGTTTCCAGTCTCTTCGCTGATCCATTTTGAATGCAGACGACAAATGCTGTGCATCCCGAATCATAGGGATAGGAATGTCGCCTACTAATACGCAACCTTCCAGTGGTGTCTTGGAATCGGCATGAAGCCGGATAAGCAGTTCCCGTATTTCTTCGGGCGATTTCCAAGTATGAACCAATACATAAGTTCCCAAACCATCCGCTTCAATACTCTTTTTGTAAGCTTCAACAGCCTCTCGGACTTGTGTATAACTTTCGTTGTCTACTACGATGGCGAAAGTCGTTTTGCTCTTTATATCCGGTTTTATAATGGTCTGCGCCAAGGTGTATAATATGCCGGAAAGAAAGAATAATGTACTTAGGAAAACAGATTTTACATTCATAATAGTTGAATAATTTAAAAGTTACAACCTATACTGAGCGAAGCATAAGAACGATGGTTGAAATCATAGTCGGATGTCTTCGTGTAATTAAAATTAGCCTTAGCAAACAAACATATTTTTTGTTCAGGATTAATTTTCTGCGAATATACGGCGGAAACACCTAAACGGTAATATTTAGACGTTAAATAATTCTCATCTCCTTGTTCCAGCTCGGTTACCGTTATATAGTCGGCATGTGCCCCTCCGTATTGGTATTTACCGGAAAGATTATTGTTATAGGCAAAAGAAGCTTTTACCAATAACCTTTTTTCAAGTTTCTCGGAAAAAGCAAAATTCTTACTTCCATTTACGTAGAAAAGCAGGTTTTCCGACTTCTTATAAGAAGCCGGTATCAAGTAGCAATCATCGTATTTGATATAGTTGATACCTGCATTGGCTTTCCATGAGTATTCATCGTTCCGGTTGGCAACGATAGAATATTCAGCAAAGGCCTTCTGAGTTTTATAAGTGGAACGGATATTTTTGTATAAAGTAATCCAACCCTGTTCATCGGCAGTATTATTCCATTCCGTCAGATATTGAATTCCATCGATATGCCGGTTTTCATATCCCAGTTTCAGGAAATGGGTGTAATATCGGTTTCCTGTATAAAGATTTACAGTCCCATTCCATATTTTATCTTTTACGGTGCCTTCTTTACGGGGAGTAGAAAATGAAACCGTAGCATCTTCTACTTTGGCATTAAAGCTGCCTTCCACAAGCAAATGAAAACGGTCGTTGTCGTATCCGTATTCCAAACCGCCTCCGTAATTGTTTCCAGCATAATTTGTGGTACGTCCGGAACCATAACTGACGGTTGCCACCCCTAAGCCATACAGTTCATAGTACGTTTGCTGTAAGCCTGATGTTCCTTCGTTTGTCATGGAAGATTCTTCTTTAATGGAATAATAATTAAAATGGGCTCCGATATGATGCTTGTCGAGGCTATATAATATACCCGGTTTAATACCTAAAACCATGAGACGTCCGTCATCACGCGGATCTCTTTGTTTAGCACCCATCGTAGCCTGATAAGTTCCTTCTATACCCATAGCCCAGTGTCCCCTGTAGAGCGGGGTAGAGGCTCTGAACTGCAACAAATAATCTTGGTTACGCCAATTACTTTGATGTTCATCCACTACATAGTAGGGCATACCTCTGAACGGATCGACCAGCGACGCATTATATCCGGCATCATTTATATTATCACGTGAGTAGTTGAATAATCCCCAGACGTAAGATTTGTTCAGTTTCATGGAACCCTCACTATTGAACCGGAGTTGATTGATACTTTCTCCCTCCTGTGGACGGTGAAAGTTACCTTTCGTCATGTCATATCCTATGCTGACCTGTGAGAAAGTCTGTGCGTCATCAATAACCGCTCCCGCGGCATTTTCGGATTGATGCCAAAGCCTTTTGGCCTTTATCAGTTCTATTGCTGCGGGCGATGTCTGTGCCTCTGCCCGGCAAGTGAAGACAGCGAGTAAAGCTGCCATGCTCCATCCTGTTATATAATTGATTTTCTTTTTCATCTTCGTTTTTATTTTAATGTATGGTTCCATACCGGCATTTTAGTATTGTATCTTCTGAAGGTCGGTACCATGTTTCTATCAAAATCATCCGTACTGTTGTTGGTATCCTGTAAAATAATGGAACCGTCTTCATTGTATATAACATTTCCATCCTCATCAGTCAGGAGTTTCCGGGAAACACTTTGTGAATTATAACCCGCTCCTACATAAGTCATTCCTGCGTCCAATACGGTAGGCATACGTTTCTGTGTGATTTTGGTTTCATTTAGTCCTCCTTCTACAGCGTCTAATACATAACTAATAGGTATTTTGGCATAAACAGCTCCTGTAGGTTTAGCCAAATCTGGCGTTTGCATATTTTTATCTCCTATCGGATCCCAGTGTTCTCCTTCTGGAACTTTAAATATTACATATGCCCCTCCTTGATTACCTGATAGATACATTTTGAGTGTTCCGGTAGAGGCTTTCCCTTGATAAAACACAATTTGCATATCCGGAGCATTCGTATTGGGATATATGGTTCCTATATGAAATTCAAATTCGGCTGTACTGCAATCTACCGGAGATTTCGGATTCCAAATTTCTAATTTATGATTGACGGCGAATTCTGCCAGAATACATGATTCTCCAGGAGCTAGAGGATAATCTGTTCCAGTTCCGGGGATTTTCCATACAATACGTCCATATACATAATTTCCTCCATCTGATTCCGGCCAGGTAGGAAGGGTTGTTGTTGTATTTAAGGGTTGTATGTCAGCAAAGTATAAACCATCTAAATACATAGTATTACTTGAATTGTTGTAGATTTCATAGAATTGGTCGTAAGGGTAACTTTTATTGCTTTGATTTTTAGAACATGACCAGTATATTTCTTTAAATAATAATGGACTGATTTTTAGCCCTTTAATCGAAATGTTTATATTACTATTTCCCTCATATAAGGCCTGGTTAATGGCTGAACCACTTAAGTAATATTCAATATCCTGAGTGTTTTTGGCTTTACCGGAAATCGTAATGCTGTAAATTCCGGGAAGAATTCCGTCAATACTTACTTTTTCTCCTGATAAGATACGTGTTTCGTGAATATCTTCATCATAATTGTCAAAAGATATTTTTAATCCATCAAAGTTGCTGATTCCTTCTACATCGATACTCGCATTCACAGATACGGTTAAGGGTTTTACCTTTTCTGTATCAAAAGCGTCTTTAAATGAGTCGCATGACAGAAGGCAGATTGAAATGATGAAACTGAATGTAATGATATATAATTTCTTCATAGCTTACTATTTATTTTAGGAGTAATGATAATTCTAGACCTACAGTGAAGCGGTTATTTCCATTCAAATCTGTATAAATCCCGGGATTACGTTTAGAACGTTGCATTGGATAACTACGGAACATATTGTTTGCGAAAAAAGATATTCGTAAGTAGTCACCGATTTCTTTTGTTACATTTAGGTTAAATCGGCAATATGGTGAATAGCTCTCTTTCAGGTAATAGCTTTGATTCACGTTCCTCAAAATATTATTATATCCGGCATCTATTAGGCTTTGTCGGTTTGTATATTCTCCCGGTTCGAAGTAGTGAGCAGAAGCATCTGTTTTGGAAATATAGCCGACAGGAATGGAGTCATTTCCCATTTTATACCAGTTGGCATCTTTCCATACTACTTGTGTGGTCAGAGTAACAACAAAACCAATTCTTGGAATATTATGTGTGATGCGTAAGGAAGTAGAAATTCGTTCCTGGTTATATTTTTCTAATCCCCTTTGATAAATACCTATATCATTTCGTTTGTCGTAAGACGAAGTCGTTCCTGTTTCATAAAAGGTATAACCGTCTGTATAACTTTCACTTTTCATCCATGCTCCGTTTAGTACAAAAGAAGTACGGATGGCATCAAAACGTCCTAAATTCAAATCAAATTCCAGTCCTTTTGTATTTAATCTACGGTTGTTCGTAGGAGTAGAGAAGCTGGCTAAAACCGGATAATTTCCTTCTAACTCGAATAAGTCCTGGTCATTGCGTTTGTAACTGTTTACGCTAAATGACCTATATGTCTCTAACGTGGTTGCAAGAGAATAGCCATTCTTCAGACGCTCGCTGAAGGCAGTGACAGACAGGGTGGCTTGTTTGATCCTCAAGTCGAACCCGATTTCCGCTTTGTGATTTTTAGCTACTTTCAGGTCTTTATTACTTGCATCATATACCTTTGTAGTGGTGATGATTGTTTGTTTATCCGCGTTTACTGTAGACAATCCCATTTCATTTAAGTTGGTATATTCGAAATAAGCCTGTTCTGGATGGAGGTAAAGTACTGTAGGCATTTTAGCAGTGATGCCGTATCCTCCACGTATCGTCAGCATGCGTGGAATGATATCGAAAGAAGCATTGATACGCGGAGTAATGATATTGCCGGCAACGGAAACGCGATCATACCGCGCTCCGGCTTGAATTCTGAGGTTTCTGTTTCCAATTGTCCAATTAAAATTTTCTTCTGCAAAAAGGCCGAATTGGTTGACAAAAGGGACATCTTTAAAACGCCGCATACGGACCGCCGCATCTGTAGAAGGCTTGGTTGGAGCTTGTTCGGGAGAGTAAGTCTTTCCATTTCCTAAGTTACCATCGGTTTTGAAATCCACACCTAATAATATCCGATTGTTCAGATGATTGCCGAATCTTTTAAAAAAATTAGCAGTCACCTTTGAGAATATATTCAGTTCCTTTCCGTCTATATTGTAATGGGATACATACGAAGTAGGTAGATGTAGAGCATAATTCATTTCGTCAATTCCTTGAAAATTGGTTATTTTATTTCCGTCTGCGTCGTAAATATCCTGTCCCGGTTTGTTAGAAAGCACAGCTCCGTCGGTAGTTGTTTGTGAATAAACGAAATTTCCGTTTGCATTGGTTTCATAATAGCTTTTCTTCCCGGTGTATTGGGCAGATACCACATATTTTAAGTTCTTCAGCCATCCTTTGTTGATGCTCCATTGTCCGTTGGTATTCAGTATGAAGCCTATATCGGTTCCTCTAGATGAGGTATTGTCAGCTTCGTCATCCGGGTTCTTTTCTCTTCGGTTCTTTCCATAGATAATATCAAAAGAGGTGTTGCTTTTTAATTTATTCTGGAGAAAGGTATTCGAATATAGAGCTTTTGCTGAGAAGCGTTCGTAATATAAGTACGACTTGATAGGGCTTGTCGTATTGTGTGCATAATCAGCGCTTATATTTAAAGCTCCTCTTTTCTTGCCCAGTTCGAAACCTGTTCCGGCAGAAAAGGCATATACAAACCGGTTGGTTTTGGCGTTCACTCTCAGGGGCTCGCGTCCGGCCTTGGAGTTGATAATAACCGCTCCGGAGGTTAAGTCTCCATATTCTACAGAAGGAATACCCCGAATTACTTCTACCGATTCGATATTGTCCGTAGAAATACTACGGATGTCTAGACCTCCGGCTGGAGAAGAACCACCACCAATCGGAGACACATATCCGTCCCCTTTTGCTGTAGCATTCATGGTCTGCAGGTTTGCATTATTGGATAAAGGTGCACCGTCCTGAATAATGCTTACACCCATTGCATTCAGGTTATTGTCATATGTTTTGGCACTGGATGAAATGCTTCGGATATTGAATTGTTGTGTATAACTCAGTCCGTTATCATCTGTTGTTCCGCCGGGTAAGAGTGAAAGCAAGTCATAAAGGCTGTTGGCTTGTAAGTGATCCATGGCCATTCGGGATATTTTAGAAGAGGTCGCTTGACCTGTTTTATTTTCCTCTGCCGTAACAACTACTTCCTTAATACGGAAGTTCTCTTCTTGCATCACAAAATCTAAGTATAAATCACGGTTTACATTAATGAGCGTATCAATGCTTATCTTTCCCAAATACCGGATGCTCAGTTTGGCTTTTCCCTCGGGTACATTATTCAGAGTGTAATGGCCATTATTGTCGCAGGTAGTATGAATGGCATAGTCTGTAAAAGAGGCCGTAGCAAAAGGAAGGGCGGCTAGTCGTTTCCCGCTTTGCTCATAAATGGTACCGTATATTTTAAAAGCTTTTTGATTTTGGGCTGTTAAAACGGTCGGAATGAAAATAAATATCATATAGCATAGACATATTATTTTCCAATTTAAACATTCAGGTTCTTTTCTCATTTTTCTCTCTATTTATTAAGTCTTGTTAAATATATGTAGTGGTCTAAACAAGTATCGGCAAAGATATAGAATGAGAATATTACTTACAATCGCTATTTGTAGGTATCTTGGATAAGGTCGTGTAATTGATTGGCCCATCGTTCCTCTCTTCCTTAATATACAAATATATTCGAAAATAAGTTAGAGCAAAATAAATTGCGGTTAAAAGATATTAATTAATTTACTCCTATTTTAATAAATTGTTGTATGATTATGTTTTTATTCCCCGGACTTAAACAATTTCCTGAGATATTATTCCTTTTTGTATTGTTAGTAAGTATAATTGTTTGAGAGTAGTGAGGATAAAGATACTTGTTCAAAGTATAAGTGGAATCATGTATATAAGAAGAATTAACAGAAAGAGAGGCTTATTCCACAAATATCTTGTTAATTTTGCATTCTTCTTCTAAAATAAAAACAAAAAGAACATGATGAATGAAGATATCAAACAAGCTATTGAAGTGATGCGTAATGGTGGGGTTATTCTTTACCCGACCGATACAATTTGGGGAATAGGGTGTGATGCTACTAATCCGGAAGCCGTGAAACGGGTTTATGAAATAAAGAAACGTGCAGACAGCAAGGCTATGCTTGTGTTGGTAGATTCTTCGGCAAAAGTAGACTTTTATGTAAAAGATGTTCCGCCTGTTGCCTGGGATTTAATAGATTTGACGACTAAACCTCTGACGATTATTTATGATGGAGCGCGTAATTTGGCTCCTAATTTATTGGCCGAAGATGGTAGTGTGGGGATTCGGGTGACAGAGGAAGAGTTTTCTAAGCAACTCTGTTTTCGTTTTAAAAAAGCAATTGTGTCCACTTCCGCTAATATCAGTGGTCAGCCTTCACCAGCAAATTTCAGTGAAGTGTCGGATGAGGTGAAAGATGCGGTGGATTATATCGTTAAATATCGTCAGGAGGATATGAGCAGTCCTAAGCCCTCCAGTATTATAAAGTTAGGAGTCGGTGGTACGGTAAAAGTAATTAGAGAATAAAGACAAAGATATTAAGTTAAGGAGATTTGTTTAATGGAATATACGGAAGAAAAACCAACGTTCTTTCAGAGATTTATTCTGTGGCGTGAAGAGAAAATTAATGAGAAACGTTTTGTTTTATTGCTGAGTTTCGTGGTGGGTATCCTTACTGCTCTGGCTGCATTAATATTAAAATTTCTGATTCATCAGATAGAATTTTTTCTAACGAATAATTTCGATGTTACGAGAGCCAATTGGCTTTATTTGATATATCCGGTAGTAGGAATCTTTCTAACGGGATTGTTTGTACGAAATATTGTAAGAGATGATATTAGCCATGGTGTCACCAAGATATTATATGCAATCTCTCGTCGGCAAGGAAGAATTAAAAGGCATAACATGTGGTCATCTGTTATTGCCAGTGCTATAACCATTGGTTTTGGAGGATCGGTAGGGGCGGAAGCACCTATTGTGTTGACAGGTTCGGCAATAGGCTCGAATTTAGGGAAAACCTTTAGAATGGAGCATAAAACCTTGATGCTTTTGATAGGGTGCGGTGCGGCAGGCGCCGTAGCAGGTATTTTTAAAGCGCCGATAGCCGGATTGGTTTTCACATTAGAGGTTTTGATGATTGATTTGACAATGGCTTCTTTGTTACCTTTGTTGGTATCGTGTGTGACGGCGGCAACGGTTTCTTACATTACTACAGGTACGGAAGCCATGTTCCGTTTCCATCTGGATAATCCTTTCGTCATGGAACGTATTCCCTATGCTATCTTAATGGGAATTGCCTGCGGATTAGTTTCACTTTATTTTACTCGAGCTATGGATTCTGTCGAAGATATGTTTCGGAAATATTCGAATCCTTATGTAAAGTTGACTATTGGAGGTGTTATATTGAGTATTTTAATATTCCTTTTTCCGCCGCTTTATGGTGAGGGATATAATACAATTGAATTGTTACTTAACGGGACTACGTTAGCTGATTGGAACGAGGTGATGGACAATTCATTGTTTTATGGTTTCGGTAGTTTATTGTTAGTATACTTAACATTAATCCTTTTATTTAAAGTATTTGCTTCCAGCGCTACTAACGGAGGGGGAGGTTGTGGTGGTATTTTTGCACCTAGCTTGTTTTTAGGTTGTATTACAGGATTTATATTTGCCCGTTTCTGCAATCAGTTTGATTTAGGCCCCTATATACCGGAAAAGAACTTTGCGTTGCTAGGAATGGCGGGGGTGATGTCGGGAGTTATGCATGCTCCTTTAACCGGCATATTCTTGATTGCCGAACTTACTGGAGGATATGATTTATTTTTGGCTTTGATGATTGTTTCGGTAAGTGCCTATTTAACCATTATAGTGTTTGAACCACATAGCATTTATTCCATGCGATTGGCTAAGAAGGGTGAACTTATTACTCATCATAAGGATAAGGCCGTTTTGACTTTGATGAAAATAGAAAATGTAGTCGAAAAGGATTTTGATAAAGTTTCACCGGATATGGATTTAGGTCAGGTAGTAAGTGTAATATCTAAAGCTAAGAGAAATGTATTTCCGGTGGTAAATAAAGATGGAGAACTATTGGGAGTTGTTTTGTTGGATGATATCCGGAATATTATGTTTCGTCAGGAACTGTATCACCGTTTTACAGTAGATAAGTTTATGGTATCCACTCCGGCTAGATTGAATATTAATGATTCGATGGATGTAGTGATGACTAAGTTTGACGATACGGGGGCGTGGAATCTGCCCGTTGTAGATGATGAAGGGAAATATATAGGATTCGTATCTAAATCAAAGATTTTTAATACGTATCGTCAGGTTTTGGTGGATTTCTCGGCGGAGTAATTTATATAAGGTAAAACAAGATGGAAAAGAAAGACTTGAGGATTGTATACATGGGGACACCGGAATTTGCGGTGGAAAGTTTGCGTTGTCTGGTAGAAGGAGGATATAATATCGTAGGAGTAATTACGATGCCTGATAAGCCTGTCGGTAGGCATGGTAGTGTGCTGCAACCGAGTCCTGTCAAGCAATATGCTGTAGAGCATGGATTAAAGGTGCTGCAGCCGGAACGTTTAAAGGATGAGGCTTTTGTGGAAGAATTACGAGCTTTGCAAGCTGATTTGCAAATTGTGGTTGCTTTCAGAATGTTACCGGAAATTGTGTGGAATATGCCTCCTATGGGGACATTCAATTTGCATGCGTCTTTGTTGCCTCAATATCGTGGAGCAGCTCCTATTAATTGGGCTGTAATAAATGGAGATGTGGAGACCGGAATCACTACGTTCTTTTTAAAGCATGAAATAGATACGGGTGAGATTATCCAGCAAGTGCGTGTGCCTATCGCAGATACGGATAATGTGGGAATCGTTCACGATAAGTTGATGAAATTAGGAGGAAAACTGGTGTTGGAAACAGTGGATAATATTTTAACCGGTAACGTACATTCTATTCCTCAGGAACAATTATTGCAGGGAGATGAAGCTTTGCGCCCTGCTCCGAAGATATTTAAAGATACATGCCGTATAGATTGGAATCAGCCATTGAAGCGTATTTATGATTTTATTCGTGGGCTTTCTCCTTATCCTGCGGCTTGGAGTGAGTTGAAACAGGCTGATGGAACCAAAACGATTATGAAGATTTATGATACAGAGAAATTGTTTTTAGAACATAGCTATCCAATTGGTACAATCTGTTCAGATGGTAAAACTTATTTTAAAGTAGCTGTAAAAGATGGATATTTATCTCTTAAAGAATTGCAGCTGGCCGGAAAAAAACGTTTACGAATCGAGGAATTCTTACGAGGATACAAAATAAATACACCGTTGACCGTCGAATAGAAAGGAGATAATGGGAAATTATGCTTCTTCTTTAGGACTTTTTGTTTTCTTTCTATTCGGAAGGAATTAAAAATAAGAAGATGATAATATTATAACATAAGCAACAGAAGTTTCGTAAGTAAAACATTCCAGTGTAAAAAAGATGCTTTTGCTTTATTAATAGGGTAATAAAGAAGTACGACTCCGGTAATTTCTCCCTACTGGTTACTGTTCTTATTAAAACGAGACTTTGATAATGTGAACCGATAAGTAAGGCTGCCTCCATTTTTTATATATAGAGACAGCCTTTTTTGGGAATCCATTGTATGATTCTCTTTTGTGTTACTTTAGTTTATTTAGTTTTGGTATTGGAAAAGCTACCGAAAGAAAGCTTATTACTTTTATCTTTTTCTGTAGGCAACCACTTAATTCTATATGTTTTTTCTTCTCCGTTGCCATTGTTCACTTTCACTTTTATTCCATGGATGGTTCCTTCTGTAAATCCCGGTATGCTACTTAGTTCGAAGGATACCCAACCGGATTGTGGATAAACCTCATTATCTCCTTCCAGGTTATGCCGAAACTCTACTTCCAATAATCCGTTTTCGTCTACCTGACTTTCTTCGGTAGTAATCAAATTGAGCATGTGGGCAATTCCGGAGTTGCTTCCTAAATACGTAAAGAAGATATTTAAGTGGTCACGGCTCGTATAGATACTTGAAACAGCAATAGGGTCGTTGCCTATACTATCTTCTTTTTCGGCTGGCATTTCGTATAGTTTTTTAGTCAGTACCTTGTAGAGATCGTAAATTTTTATGGAACGATTCTCTTTTTTAGCGTCATCTTCGTTAAATTGAAAGTAAGCCAATATACGTTGCCCTTCTTTATTTGCTTTATAATAGGTTAGTATATCTTTGTTGCTAACTGGTAAATAGCCAAAGTAGTCACTTTCCAATGATAAGTTTCCCTCGGAGTCGTGCACAGTTGCCATATCTATTTCGTATACTTCATCATCGTCATCGCATGAGATAAAAAACGGAATAGTTAACAGACATAAAGTCCAAGTTAAAAATTTGAATTTCTTCATCTTTGTTGCTGTTTTAGTTTTTTGTTAGTATTTACTTATCACTTTTTTTCAGATATCTTGATACGTACGCTCATTTGAAGTAACAAGTGTTTTTTCTGTTTTCTGTCTCCTAAATGGTGGAAGATGTGGAATACTGCATAGAAAGATGTTAAAACTGCTTAAGGCAAAAAAAGCTTCTTCATAGATGCAGTATTTTTGTATTCCAATCATTTATAATGTAAAATATCGAGAAACACGTGTCACAAACAATTAGTGAAACAGAACTGACGGAACGGTGCAAGCAGGGAGAACGAAAGGCTTTCCAACAACTTTATGAGCAATATGCCGGTTTGTTGATGGCTATTTGTGTCCGTTATGCAGGGGATAGAGAATCGGCCCAGGATATTCTTCACGATGGCTTTTTGAAGATTTTTCGTTCGTTTACTCAGTTTTCATATCGGGGTGAAGGTTCTCTTCGTGCGTGGCTTACTCGTATTATGGTAAATGAATCTTTAGAATTTTTACGCACGAAAAACCAATTGAACCAAACTGTTTTAATGGAAAACTTGCCTGATACGATTCCGGATTCGGATGAATATGATTGGGAGCAGATTCCTCAATCTCAGCTCATGCGTTTTATAGAAGAATTGCCGATAGGATATCGTACCGTGTTCAACTTGTATGTTTTGGAAGAAAAAAGTCATAAAGAGATTGCCGGAATATTGGGAATAACGGAAAAAACTTCCTCTTCTCAATTATATCGGGCAAAATCTCTGTTAATAAGAAAAATAAAAGACTATATTAAAAAAGAACAATGAAAGAAGAACAAGATAAATGGATAGAAGAATTTCGCAACCGGATGAAAGATTATTCGGAACCTGTGCCCGAACAGCTTTGGGAACAGTTGAATGCGGAATTAGAAAGGCCTAAAGTCGTTCCTTTCTATGCTCGTTGGCGGATGATTGCCGCTATAGTGATTCTATTGGTTATTTCATCGCTTACAGTGTGGTTTATAAATTCGTCGTCAGCTGACTATACCGAAGATTTATCGAAACGGATAACTCGAATAACAGAAGAAAAAACACTTTTTAATAAGGAACCGGATAGAATAAAAGAACAGGTTCTACCTTCGCAACCGTCTCCTTCCGTTCCGAAGCAGATTGCTATGAGTTCAGCTTTGCCAGGGAAAAGTGTGGATGAGATAGTAGCGGAATCTTTGCAGAAAAAGGAAACGGAAGAGGGAAAAGAGGCAGAGGTAGAGAAAAACAAAGAACTTCATAAATATCAAGTAGAAGAAAAAGAAAATTCAAAAGAGCAGAGACATGTTTCGACGCGCGCGGCCCGTTCCGGATATTCTTTTACGGCTTCCTCTCCTAAGCGGGATAAACATAAATCTTGGGAAGTAGGAGTTTCGGTAGGTAATGTTCCGGCATCGGTGTCTAATACTTCACCCGGATATAAGGGCTTACCTCATCCGAGATCTCAGAATAGTCTTATGATGAGTGACCCTTCTTTCAGTCAATATCCATCGGATGATATGGAAGGGGATTATAATCATATTATGAGTCCGGTGAACGGTAATAGTGAAGTCTATGTATTGAATCAAATTTTATCGAATAATATCAGTAATGCGGTTGTTTCGGATATAAAACATCGGATGCCGATAGCAGTAGGCGTCTCGTTCCGATTGTATCTTGATGAGAAATGGGCTTGTGAGACGGGTCTGACGTATACTCTTCTTTCATCGGAGATACGGGCCGGAGGAGACCGCTATTATTATAAAACCGAACAACAACTTCATTATGTGGGTATCCCATTGAAGATAAGTTATAATTTATGGGAAAATAATCGTTTCTCATTTTATGTATCGGGAGGAGGAGCAGTAGAGAAGTGTGTATCGGGTAAAGCAAAAACCGTATATACGACAGAGGATGAAGAAAACATGTCGAGTAGCGAAGATGTGAAGATAGAGCCTTTGCAATGGTCTGTTTCTTCGGCTGTTGGAGCTCAGTTTAAGTTGTCTAAGCAAATTGGTATTTATGTGGAACCGGGTGTTAGCTATTATTTTGATGATGGCAGTGAAGTGCAAACCATACGAAAAGAACATCCATTTAATTTTAATTTACAATTAGGTATTCGTCTTTCATACTAAATAGCTATCTTTGCTCATTATAAATGAAATGCAAGTTTCGCTTACACGGTAATGGTAGGAGTAAATGGATCTATTGGTGTTAAATCCATTTGGAAATAAGGAATAGTCGCTTGTATTTTATTGATGCTTTAATGTCTAACGAAGTGCTTCTTTTATTACTGAATAAAGAAAAAGAGCTTGCGAAACCTAAAACATAAGTGGTATGAAACCTATAATAGCGCCTTCTTTGCTGTCGGCCAATTTTGCCGATCTGCGAACAGATATAGAGATGATAAACCGGAGTGAGGCCGATTGGTTACATTTAGATGTAATGGACGGTGTTTTTGTTCCGAATATATCATTTGGTTTTCCTGTACTGAAATATGTAGCGGAATTATGTAAGAAACCGTTGGATGTACATTTAATGATTGTTGATCCCGTAAAGTTTATCAAAGAAGTAAAGGATCTGGGAACTATGATGATGAATGTGCATTATGAAGCTTGTGTTCATCTACACCGTACGATACAGCAAATCAAAGAAGCAGGTATGAAGGCCGGCGTAACTTTGAATCCTGCTACTCCTGTAGCCATGTTAACCGATATAATAGGGGATGTGGATATGGTATTGCTGATGAGTGTTAATCCTGGTTTTGGAGGACAGCAGTTCATAGAACATACCTTAGACAAAGTTCATTATTTGCGTGAACTGATAGCTCGAAGCGGTTCGAAAGCTTTGATAGAAGTTGACGGTGGTGTAAACATAGATACAGGAAAGCGTTTGGTAGAAGCCGGAGCTGATGTACTGGTTGCCGGAAATGCGGTATTCAAGGCTCCCGATCCGATTGGTATGATTCACTCTCTTAAAAGTCTTTAGTCCGGTTGGTTCATTGGACTGAACAACTGGAAAAATACCCTTTCATCCGATTGGTTATTCCCTTTATGGCAGGTATCTTATGTGGAGATACGTGTCCGGAGAGTGTATATGCTTATGGCTTGATCGCTGTAGGTATAAGTGCACTGTTCCTATGTCTTTTCTATAAGCATAAACTTTGGTTTGGATTAACCCTTTATCTATTTCTTTTCTTTTTAGGGAACCAACTCCTTTTTTTCCAAAAGCAAAAAGGAAGGGTCGATTGGGAGGAAGAAAAAATGCTTTATACAGGCGTGTTGCAGGATCATCCTCAGGAAAAAGTCCATAGTTTCTTGTTGCCATTAGAAGTACAGCAACATAAAGTACTATTATATGTGGCAAAAGATTCTTTTCCGGAAGACCTGAGAAGAGGTCGCCTCATTCATTTTTATGCTCGTATTGTTTCTCCTGCTAATCTGGAAATACCGGGACAATTCAACTATGCCCGCTATTTGCAAAGACAAGGTGTAACGGGAACGGCTTATGTCGGAAACGAATATTGGAAACCGGGTGAAAAGGAAATAAGTACACAATCGTTAAAGCAGAAGGCGCTGGATATACGAGATCGATTATTGGAACGCTATCGTTTGTTAGGTTTTCAAGGAGATGAACTGGCAGTATTGTCGGCATTAACGTTGGGCGATAAAAGTGAATTGAGAAACGATTTAAAAGAAACCTTTTCTGTAGCGGGAGCCAGTCATGTGTTGGCTCTATCCGGTTTGCATTTAGGTATTGTTTATGGAATATGCGCTTTTCTGTTTTCTTTTCTTTCTATAGGAAGATCCACTCTTTGGATTCGGATGTGTTGTACGGTGGGCGTTTTATGGGCATTCTCTTTTATGGTCGGTTTATCGGCTTCCGTAGTCCGATCGGCTTGCATGTTCTCTTTGTTTGCCGTAGGGCAATGCCTCAATCGTAAAAGTATATCTTTAAATACTTTGGCCTTATCCGCTTTCCTGATGTTATGGTATCAGCCTTTTTATTTGTTCGATGTTGGTTTCCAACTTTCTTATGCAGCCGTAGCTTCTATTATAGTATTTCATCCTTTTGTTTTTCATTGGTGGAAGCCTACTTGGAAGATCCTTCGTTATATTTGGGGAATTGTTGCAGTTTCGTTGGTTGTGCAAATAGGAGTCGCACCTCTCATTATTTATTATTTTTCCCGTTTTCCCGTTTATTTTCTGTTGACTAATTTGTTGGTTATACCTTTAACTTTTTGTCTTGTAGCTGGGGCGATACTGATGTTATTATGTGGTTTTTGTCTGCCATTACAAAAAGGAGTGGCTTTTATTTTGAATGAATTGATTAAAATGATGCATAGCGGATTGACCTGGATTGAACGGATGCCGTTGTCGGTTATTGATGAAGTAGAAGTCAGTTGTTGGGGAATAATTTGTTTTTATTTGGTTGTTGTTTTTCTTGTAAGTTATAGTTTGCGTAAAAATGCCCGTTACTTAGTGGGTGCGTTAGCATGTGTCGTATACATGGTGGCGGTTCCTTTTTTCTCTCTTTTTTTCGTAGAAACTTCGCGGATGCTTTTTTACCATTCCATGCAGGGCGTTTCCGTGCAGTGCACTTATGCAGGTAAAGATCCGTTTGAATTGTTTCCTATGCAAGAGAAGTCCGATGTGAAACGTTTTCATGGGAAAACTATCGCTGTAGTAAAAGATAACGGTTGGCATAACCGGGGTGCCGACATGCTTTTTCCTATAGATTATTTGGTTATCCAGAGAGGATTCACGGGGTATATAGCCGAGTTGCAGAATGTGTTCTTTATACGCAAAATAGTGCTTGATACTTCATTAAGTCTCTATCAACAGAAACGTTTATTAAAAGAGTGCGAAGAGTTAAAGATTGAAGTTTTTTCGCTTTCTGAACAAGGTTATTTGCTGGTTGAAGTGTAGAATCGCAAATAATTTGTACTTTTGCGTCCTATAACTTTAAGGATTGAAAGAGTATGTTGACAAAAGTGATAGCGCAATCCAAGATTGATCATTTGGGTAAATGGATTGAGCGTGCGGATAAAGTGGTGATTGTTTCTCATGTAGCTCCGGATGGCGATGCGATAGGTTCTTCGTTAGGGCTGGCGCATTTCCTCGAATCGCAGGATAAAACGGTAAATGTAATTGTTCCGAATGCTTTTCCTGATTTCTTACGCTGGATGAGAGGGGCGAAAGATATATTGCGTTATGATAAATATAAAGAGTTTGCGGATAAATTGATAACTGAAGCTGACGTTATTTTCTGTCTGGACTTTAATTGTCTGAAACGAATAGAGGATATGGCTACGGCAGTGGCAGCTTCGCCGGCTCGAAAAGCAATGATCGATCATCATCCGTTTCCGGAAGAATTTTGCAAAATTACTATATCTCATCCTGAAATTAGTTCCACGTCCGAATTGATATTCCGTGTCATATGCCGTTTGGGATATTTTGAAGATATCACCAAAGAAGGAGCGGAATGCATATATACCGGTATGATGACCGACACGGGAGGATTTACTTACAATTCAAATGATCGTGAAATTTATTTCATCATCAGTGAGTTGCTTTCGAAGGGCATTGATAAGGATGAAATATATCGTAAAGTCTATCATACGTATTCGGAAGACCGTTTGCGTTTAATGGGTTTTGTATTATATTCCAAAATGATAGTATTTCCGGAGTTTAAATCCGCATTGATAACTCTGACCCAAGAGGAACAAGATCGTTTTAATTATACAAAGGGAGATACGGAAGGATTCGTTAATATTCCACTAAGTATAAAGGATATCCGTTTTTCCGTATTCTTGCGGGAGGATAAGGAAAAAGGTATGATTAAGATTTCATTACGGTCCGTTGGTGATTTCCCTTGTAATCAAGTTGCGACAGAGTTTTTTAATGGCGGAGGGCATTTAAATGCTTCGGGTGGAGAGTTTTATGGAAGCATTCCAGAAGCGGTTGAGTTGTTTAAAAAAGCATTGGTCAAATATCAGGATCTTTTAGTAAACAAAAAATAGTTATATAAGTATAATTGTCCTCGAATTTGATCTTTACATAAAGGGCTATTTATTACTTTTGCGATAATTTTAGAATGGTTATTATGAAAAAAATAAGTTATTTGTTTCTTTCTCTTTTTGTGTTAGGGGTGTGTTTTCAATCCTGTGATGATTCGGAAACCTATGCTGATTTAAAAAAGAAAGAGAAGAAAGCAATTCAAAGTTTTATTGAAAAGCACAATATAAATGTAATTACCGAAACAGAGTTTGCCAATCAGGATTCCACTACGGATGTCTCAAAGAATGAATACGTTCTCTTTAATGATAATGGCATCTACATGCAAATAGAGAACATAGGAAACGGAGAGAAACTCAAAGATGGAGAATGGAAAGAAATAAATGTCCGTTTTTGGGAAATATACGTGGAGAGCGGTGATACTACCTCAGTATCGAATAAATTGGAACGTCAGCCGGATACATTTATGTGCAAAAATAACAGTGGAAATTTTACAGCTTCTTTCACTTCAGGTAACATGTATTCTACTTACGGAAGTTCTGTCCCTACAGGCTGGTTAGTTCCACTAAGTTATATTAAATTAGGCAAGGGACCGAACCAAAAAGAATGGGGGAGAGTGAAGATTATTGTTCCGCATAGTGCAGGACATTCGGATGCGGCTCAAACCGTATATCCTTGTTATTATGAAATTGCTTATCAAGGAAAATGACGCTTATTAAATCAATTTCTGGAATCCGAGGAACTATTGGCGGTCAGCCCGGGGACGGACTGACTCCTTTGGATATAGTGAAATTTACTTCGGCTTATGCCTCGTTTATACGTAAAACAACTACCTTAACGAGCAATAAAATTGTTGTCGGACGGGATGCCAGGGTCTCCGGAGAGATGGTTAAAAACATCGTATGCGGGACATTGATGGGCATGGGCTTTGATGTGGTGAATATTGGTTTGGCTTCTACGCCGACTACCGAATTGGCCGTGACAATGGAAGAGGCTTGCGGAGGCATTATTTTAACTGCAAGTCACAATCCTAAGCAGTGGAACGCCTTGAAACTATTGAATGAGAAAGGGGAGTTTCTGAATGCTGACGAAGGCAATGAAGTGCTTCGTTATGCTGAAACCGAAGAGTTTGTATATGCCGAGGTGGAATCTTTGGGTTCCTATCGTGAAGACCATACTTATAACCAAAAACATATCGACCGTGTATTGGCTCTGAAATTGGTGGATGTGGAGGCTATCCGCAAAGCTCGTTTTAAAGTGGCCATAGATTGCGTGAATTCGGTCGGCGGCATTATTCTGCCGGAGTTATTGGAACGACTAGGGGTGGAACAAGTAGAGAAACTTTATTGTGAACCAACAGGAATGTTTCAACATAACCCTGAACCTTTGGAGAAGAATTTAGGTGATATCATGAACCTAATGAAAGAGGGACATAGGGATGTAGCGTTTGTAGTAGATCCGGATGTTGACCGTTTGGCTATGATTTGTGAAAACGGAGAGATGTATGGTGAAGAATATACATTGGTTACTGTAGCCGATTATGTGTTGAAGCATACTCCCGGCAATACGGTTTCCAATCTTAGCTCAACTCGTGCTCTTCGCGATGTGACGCGCCAATACGGTTGGCAATATCATGCGGCGGCAGTGGGTGAAGTGAATGTGGTTGCCAAAATGAAAGAGACCCATGCTGTGATTGGGGGTGAAGGAAACGGAGGAGTTATTTATCCGGAGTGTCATTACGGACGAGATGCATTGGTTGGAATCGCGCTTTTCTTAAGTCATTTGGCTCATGAGGGAAAAAAAGCCAGTGAGTTGCGTGCTACTTATCCTCCTTATTTTATAGCAAAGAACCGTATCGACTTAACTCCGTCTACAGATGTGGATGCGATCTTATCCAAAGTGAAAGAATTGTATAAGGATGAAGACATCAATGATATAGATGGGGTAAAGATTGATTTTCCGGATAAATGGGTGCATTTGCGTAAAAGCAATACGGAACCTATTATCAGGGTATACTCGGAAGCGTCGACAATGGAGGCTGCGGACGAAATTGGAAAGAAAATAATGGATGTGGTTTATTCGTTGACGAGGTGATAATCATTCGTCTATCCAGAGTAAGTCGCTCATAATACCGTCTGAAATAAAGATACCTTGTCGCGTTAAGCGGAGGGTATCTTTTTTTATTTCCATCATACCCTGTTCGATATGCGGAGAAGCATTCTGCAGGCAATATTGATACAACTTTTCTCCGAATTCCTTCCGGAGGTTCAAAAGGGAAAGTCCCCACATGGTTCTGATGGAAGTGATAATACGGTCGTTGTATCGCATATAGACATTTAAATCTTCTTTTTCGAATGGAACTTTTCCCGTTTCTATTTCTCGGATATAATCATTTAAAGATGCAATGTTCCATTGCCGGGACCTCCCGTTATAGGAGTGTGCGGATGGTCCGCATCCTATGTATTTTTTTCCTGTCCAATAACTGGAATTGTGCTGCGAGTAATATCCGGGGAGACAGAAGTTGGAAATTTCATAATGTTCGTATCCGGCTGCGGAGAGTGTCTCGATGAGTTGTGTAAAAAAGGAAAGGCTTCTATCTTCATCTATTTCGTGAATCTGCTGCTGTGCTTTTAGTTGCCATAGCGGTGTTCCCTCTTCGTAGATGAGGTGGTAAGCTGAAATATGCTGCACTTTCAAGTCAATAGCTTGTTGCAAATCCGTTTGCCATGTTTCGGTTGTCTCATTCGGCAGTCCGTAAATCAAATCGATGCTTATGTTGTGAAATCCTGCTTCTTGGCAACGGCGTATCGCTTCTATGGCTTGTCGGGCAGTATGTCGGCGTTGAAGAAACTGAAGCGTCTTATCGTTAAAAGTCTGTATACCGATACTGATACGGTTGAACGGAAGGCGGCGCAGCATATGCACATATTTTTCATTCAAATCATCAGGATTCGCTTCAAGAGTGATTTCCTTGCAGTATTCCATGCCATACACTCGGTCTATACAGTCAAATAGTTGTCTGAAAGCCTTTTCATTCAGTTGGGAGGGAGTGCCCCCTCCCAAATAGACGGTTTCTATATTTTCATTTTCCACGTAGGCACGGCGTATTTTTAGTTCTGTGCATAAGGCATCCACATAAGCTTCTTTTTTCGTTTCTTCAGTAGTGGAATAAAAGTCGCAGTAGATACAGCGCTTTTTACAGAAAGGAATATGAAGATAAATGCCGGCCATATCGTAGATTATTTGCGATGTACAATCGTTCCGGTTGCCTGATAGGTAGGCATGACCAAGATTTCAGCAATTTGCATGTACTCGGGTACGGATGCGGCAAAATAAACCGTTTCGGCAATATCATCTCCATTCAATGGATGAATACCTTCGTAAACATGTTCTGCCTGAGCTTTGTCGCCACGATACCGGACAACCGAAAAATTAGTTTCTACTAATCCCGGTTTAATATTGGTTACTCTTAGCGGAGTATCTACCAAATCAATACGGAGTCCGTCAGATAAAGCTTTCACGGCAGCTTTGGTTGCGCAATAAACACTGCCTCCCGGATAGGCCATGTCACCGGCTATGGAACCGATATTGATGATATGTCCGCGTCCACGTTCAACCATACCCGGAACTACCATCCGCGTCATGGCTAGTAAAGCCTTGATATTTGTATCGATAACAATGTCCCACTCATCCAAATTGCCCTCTTGTTCCTTGTCCGTACCGATAACCAATCCGGCGTTATTGATAAGTATGTCTATCGCTTTCCATTCTTCCGGAAGAGCATCCAGTGCAGCGGAAGCAGCTTTGCGGTCGCGTACGTCGAAGGGAAGCAGGCAGACTTCGGTATTATAGGCTGTTTCTACTTCTTTTTTAATGCTTTCCAATTTTTCTATATTGCGTCCGTTAAGGATGAGGCGTGCTCCTTGTGAGGCGAATTTACGTGCGCATCCTGCGCCAATACCGCTGGAAGCCCCGGTTATCAATACTGTTTTATTCATCTTATTTCTTTTTGAATTAGTGTGGTAAAGTTACGAGAAATCTCTGGAATAAATGAATAAAAGGGGAGAAAAAGTATCAAAAGGTTTAATAGAAAGACTGTTATAACACCGTGTAGCGTCCACCGGAAAAAGCGGGTAATGCAAGGATAATCGGATTTTGGAAGCGGATAGGTTTTCTGATTGTTACCCTTGCAGGAGGTGCGATTCTCATACCTGATGCGAATCTTGGGCCTTTTATTATGGTTTGCTTGTTAAGAGTGGGTGCATTGATTATTAGTCTGGCAATCAAATAAGCAAGTATGGACAGGTTTACATCCGAAGCACAGTTCATTCGAATAACGGTAAGAAGAGGAAACAGACAGTGACACGCCTGTGGCACACTTGTGCCATCATTAGTGTCACACTTGTGACATGACTGTTGTCACACTTGTGCCAAAGGGGTGGCACAACTTCTTACAGCGGGAAGATACATAAAGCGGGAAGATACTTACAGTGGGAAGATACTTACAGCAGGAAGATATGTGAAGCGGAAAGATACTTACAACGGGAAGATACTTACAGCAGGAAGATATGTGAAGCGGGAAAATACTTAAAGTGGAAAGATACATGAAGCAGGAAGATGGTACTTCACCTTTCCACTATAAAGAAATACTATAGATTACGCATCCTAAACTATACCAAAGGCGATAAGGCCGAAACTATATGTTTGTTGAAGATAGGTTACATCACACTGTACATCAAAAATAGAGAAATAGGGCATGAAGTCTGGGGGCGTAAAATAAACTGTGTCATGCGCTGTTCTCGTTTAAACTCATCGGTCGG
>ERZ825137.649-NODE-649-length-48371-cov-12.089556_pt1 | contig 48371 bp, 42 predicted proteins | sample MGYA00519873_ERZ825137 | MGnify/ENA primary metagenome ERZ825137 (study PRJEB31778, sample SAMEA3449190) | human gut metagenome | biome: human gut; feature: human-associated habitat; material: faeces | place: United Kingdom | collected 2010/2012 ...
CGGGCTTGCAATCAACATTTCATAAATTCTTCACCCTCCAGGACCCAAGAATTTACCGCCAAGGCTTGAAATAACATTTGCAATCACGCTTTCACAGCTCTCCCTGATTTTGCGGTGTAAAAATCAAACGCGCTCCGGCGCACAGTAAAAACCCTCTTAAACTTCAAAATCATGACCCACGTAATGAACTATACCGCAGCCGCTTCTCTCAACTCCAACAACAACCTCATGGAGTATATGATCGAGGTTATCACCTTCGACGGCGAGAGCGAAATCGTCTATGTCGAAGCCAACAGCGCCGAGGAAGCTCAGGCTAAGGCCGCAGCCGAAGTCCCCGATGCAGACTACACGATGGTTCAAGGTTCTTGGGTAGCATAACCCGACCTCCCCGAAGCAAGAGGGGCTTCCACTTGGAAGCCTTTTTTGCGCTTCTATCGCCCATTGAATTGCCTCGTTGGTCTATCGGCACTCCGGCACCGCCTCTATGCCGAGGACGCGGTCTGGCCCTGCGCAATCGTTGTGCTCCGGGCAGGTTCCTGTCGGACATCCGAGCAGTCCGCGTCAGCTCCACCGGCGACAGTTCTCCGCAAGATGATCAGGGCATTTCAACCCATTGTTTCGGGAGGGTCTGTATTGTCTTTCGTCAGCAGATGCGGAGTGGTTTTGTCGTCAAACTCCACTCAGTCCTCGCTGTCGCACCAACGATTAAGGAGTCGGCACATCGCGTCCGTTGTCGGCAAGTTCCAATGACGGTTTTGTGTCAGACGGTGTTCATCGTCGTTCATTCGGTCTGACTTCCGGGAGCGACGGCCACCGCCACCGCTCCCTCGACCTACGGAGTTCTGATGCTTCGGGGTCGCTCTGCACCGTGCTTTGAGCGCATGTAATCGGCGCACCCGCTCTTGGGTTGGCTGTCGCCCTGCTGCGCGGTCATCCGCTTTCTCGCCGTCCTTGCCACACCCTTGAAAGACGAACCGCCTCACTTGCTGCCCCGATGAGTGCGGAGTGCTTGCCGGCTCTCTCCGACGGGGCGGTTTGGCAGATGTTCCCTGCGGTTAGTTTCCTTTGCCTTGAAGTCTTGGGGGAGTGAGTCGCGGCTTATTTTTCCTGTCGCAAAGGTAGGACTGACCGTTCATCGCAAAACGAGCCTCCGGATTCGCTAACGCGCATTCTCGGCTGCACTCGGCATAGTCAAGCGAGCTTGCCTCTGCTCTCATTTGCACGAGAATTGTCTGCATAAATTTTTATCAATCTCCACCTTACAGGTAGTATTGACCGGCCACGGCCTTAAAATTTTACTTGAAATTTTTGCTTTTCCATCACTTCCTCAGTTCTCCCAATTATTGCAACGTAAAAATTAAGAGCCTCGGCTCACATCTCAAACCCCAAAACTTCAAAATCATGGCAAAGAAAACTAAAAAATCCGCAGAAAACATCGCAGCTCAAACCGCAGCTCCCGCCGTCGAGACTACTCCGGCAATCACTCCCAAGCTCATCGTGGCTCAGCGCAAGTTCGACCGCTGGTACGTCTACTTCAAGGGCGTGGCTCCCAAGGACAACGTGGGATGCGGCTGCAAGACAGCAAAGAGCGCGATGCGCTACATGCACCTGCTCAAAGCACGATACGGAGCGACTATCTCCCAAAACATCTACGAACGCCTCCAGTTCGAGGCAGCGAGGGAGGCGTAAGCCTCTCTCGCTTTCTCCCGAAAGTCAAACCTCATAATCTCACGACGATGAAAGAATATATTTGCTACACAAAACAAGGTCATTGGACCTTCTACGCCGACAACGACATTGACGCGATGCGCCTGGCCCTTTTCTACTGTTGGCGCGACGGCGAGGACTTCGATAGAGTGGAGTTAGGCAAATACTCCAAAACCTATACTCTCCGCATCTGTCAGATTGACGAAAGAAACTCAATACAAACCCTTTAATACCCGAAACAATGAACCAGTTTGAAATGCCTTATCTGTTCATCTTCTCCAACGAAGAACTTTGCCGCCTGTGGAGCGCCTACCGCCAAATCGCTCGCGTAATCCGCGAGAATCAGGAACGCACCCACATCGCGATCCTCGAAGACGAGGTGCGCTCCGGGGCGCACTTCCGCGCCAAGGTCATCGTCGAAGAATGCCGCCGACGCGAACAAGCCGGTCGCGGCTGCTTCGAGTTCAACGAGGACAACGATACGTTCATAATGTGGGAATAACATCCCACATTATTCGCATCGAGGCTGACCCTCCGGGGTCGGCCTCTCTTTCTATGCTCGCTATCGCTTATACCTACGGTGGTGGGGCACGATCGGCACCGCCTCCCTTATACCTTGCAGGTGGCCGACACGTTCCGTCGATGACTTCACTCATACCTCCGGTGGTACACCGCTCCCGATGGTCGCTATTACCTTGCAGGTGGCTGTCTTTTCTGCGGTCATACCACAAAGGTAACTTTGTGGCATGGCTCATCGAATTATATATAAGCCTCAGGGCATTATACTTTCTTCGGCTATCGACAATATCGGTGTCGATGTCGATGGCTCGTATGTGGACGTGACGCTGACCGCTCCCGGCGGCATCGCAGTCCTGACGGAGCGTTACTATGCTTACGCAGGGCAGGTAACGCTCTATGACCTCGCTTCTCTCATCGAGGCAGAGATGCGCTCGTCGGGTTATTCAACCGCTGACTTCACGCTCTCTGTATTCACCGATAATCCCGGTAACAAGGGCGATTCATGTGTGCTCCACGTCATGTACTGCGACCGATTTTCGGTCTGTACCGACGTGCCGAAATTCCTCAAAGAGAATTTTCTGACTACTCTCTCCATGCGCCGTGTCGCCCCCGGCTCCACGGTGTCGCTTTTCTTCTACGCCGAAAAGAACGAGAGTGTCGCTTACACCATCGCCCACACGTTCCGAAAGACCGGCTCCGATGCCGTCTATCGTCATTCCTATACCGTTGACAGCGGCAAGACTGCCGCTTCGTCAGGTGTCGTTCAGCTCAATATCTCGCTGAACTCCATCGCGGCTGACGCAGCTTCTTTCGCCACCGCAAGGCTCGGCGAAATCTCGCTGCTGACATTCACTGTCTGTTGCGGTCAGCGGTCAATCTCAGTTTTCGTTGACCCCATTCTCAGCGACCGCAACACGTTCATGTTCCGCAACTGCTTCAACGTGTGGGACACGGCAACTTTGCCTGTCGTTACCAAGGCAAAGACCGATGTCGAACGCTCTACCGCCATTATTAACGGCAAGTCTCGCTTCTACAACCAGTCCACGGCAAAGACTTTCGAGGTCGAGGCCGGACCACTCACTTCTGACGAAGCGGAGTGGATCGACCAACTCTTTTCGTCATACAAGGTATTCCGAATCGAGCCTAACGAGATCGATAGTTACGACCCTCTCATTCTTACGCCGGTTCTCATCACCGACTGCACCTGCGAGGTTCAGGACGGCGACGAGAAAATTAACACGGTCAAGTTCACGTGGCGATACGAAGACAACCGCCCGATGGTTCGTTTGTCCGCATCCCCTGGCATATTCTCAACCCCATACAACATAGTCTATTCGTAACCAATGGCTCACTCGATACACATATCTACCGCTCGCACAATGCTCAACAGCGGCGACCCTGTCGATATTTCCGTATGGAAATCCGACGGCTCTATCCTTGAACTCCGTAACTGCATCTCTTTGCGATACAGTTTCTACGGAGGCTGGAGGAGCGTAAAGATACTTTCCTCCGGCGAGTGCCGCAAAATTCGCGACTGTTGCATCTTCCGTGTCAACGACCTTGAAGTTTTCCTTTAACGCTCAATCCATTTCGCTATGACTGATATAGACTTTCTCAATTTTAACTCCGTTGAGAACGTGCCCGGCTATGAAGCCCGTGTAGCGTTCACCGTCAACTCGGCCACAATCTTCCGTGAGGAAGTCGACATTGTGCCTACCATCGTTGACAAAAATATCTCTTATATCCCGTGGGGCGGCGACAACCAAATGCCGTTCAAAATCATCGAGCACATCGAGAAGGACGAAACCCTCGCCACTTGTCAGATATTCAACGCCGAGGTCTGCTATGGCTCCGGCTTGCGGTATGATACCTGCGTCGCCTCCGCCAAGGTCAAGAATGAAGTCGAGGATTTCCTTCTCGACAACGACCTTGCGGCTTATTTTCTCGGCGTCAGTCAGGACTTCAAGCACTTCGGCTTCGCCGTGTCTGTGCTTATCCTCAATGAAGACGGCACGAAAATCGTGTGCCTTCTGAGGAAAGAAGCCTGTTACTGCCGTTTTGCCCCGGCTGACGCAGAGGGCAAAATACCCTCGGTTCTATATGCCAACTGGCGTAAGTGCGTCTCGTCGCGGGCCGATATTGAGGTCATTGACCTTCTCGACCCGTCCGCGCCTTGGCGAGATCTGCAAAGCAAGCTCGCCAAGAAAACACGTTGCCGAAAGTTCGCCATCGTGTCGCGCATCCCGACGGTAGACTCCACTTATTACCCCATACCTTACTACGCTGCGCTCTTTAAGGGTAAGTGGTATAACATCAAGCAGCTTATCGGAATTGCCAAAGAAGCGAAGCTCCGCAATTCCGCTCCCATCAAATACCATATCGAGGTCGGTGCGAAATACTGGGAGTCAATATTCCGTGCCGAGGGCATCACCGACCGCCGCAAGCAACAGGAACGCATCGTCGCCGAGAAACAGCAGATTCTCGACTTCCTCACCGGTGCCGAGAACAGCGGCAAAGCCTGGTTCTCGACTTTCTACGTCACGCCAGACGGCAAAGAGCAGCATGATGTTGTCATCAACAAGATTGATGACAGCAAGGAGGGCGGCGACTGGGAGACCGACATTCAGGAAGCAATCAACATGATATGCTTTACTATGCGTGTGCATAGCAATCTTGTCGGCTCCGTGCCGGGCAAGGCGCAGTCTAACAACAGCGGCTCTGATAAGCGCGAGCTTTACACCATAGCCCAAGCCCTCCAAAAGCCGTATCACGACCTGCTCTTTACCGTCCACCGTATCATAATCCGGATGAACGGATGGGAGAACGTCACGGTAGACGTGCCGTTCATTCAGCTTACCACATTAGACGAACATAAAGACGCCAAACAAGTTACCGCCAATGAAACTGATAACAACTGACGAGCAGTTGCGCTCTCATCTTCCCAACATCATCGCCTCTGTCAAGGGCGAAGTGCCCTTTATCGAAAGGCTCGCGCTCTTTCTCGACCTCGCCGAGGACTGGGTCAGAACTACTTTCACGAGTGAAAGCACGTTTAACACCATCTGCGGCTATACTGACAGCAACAATATCAAGATATTGTGCTCGCGGCTCGTTGTTGCCGACGCTCTGCGCCGGGCAATTCCCTCGCTCGACATTGTGCTTACGCCCAATGGTTTCGGTGTTGTAAACACCTCAAACCTCGCTCCGGCATCGAAGCCTCGTGTCGATAGGCTTGTCGGGTCTATGCTCGCCCATCGCGACGATTGCATCGCCGCTCTCTTGCCCGAAATTGTCGGAGCAAGCAAATGGCTCGCTTCCGACCGGGCAGACTTCTTCGGCGCAACACTTTTCCCTGACCTCGGCATCTGCGATGCTGTCGTGGGAGCCTCCGGCTCCCGTTGGGAAAAGTATCTGGAACTCCGATCACAGGTCATAGACCTTGAAGCGTCGTTGGCCGAAGAATGGTTTTCGCCGGAGTTAATGTCAGCACTCCGCTCCGAAAATCTGCGCGGAGATCTGACCGGGAAGCGGAGTGAGATTGTTAAGCAGGTAAAAGCGCAGGTCGTGGGCTACCTTCGGTCGGGGTCGTTCAACTCGCGTAGGCTCGCGGATATTGTGAATTATATCCGGCTGAACCCCGAATCTTTCAGCGAATGGCATAAATCGGAAACCGCGAAGTTGTTTGCCCCGCCGGTGTTCAGGAACGAAAAGAAAGCCTCCGGCTATTTCTTTTAGCGGTGTCGGTTCATTTCAGCAGTCGGAGAGGCGAAGCCGCAAGGGGCATTTGTCGGACATACCGAATTGGAGTTATGGCACGGAGCACTGATTTTCCTTTGCAAAGTTAGGTCGCCAACTCACCGCTCACTAAATACAGGTGTGCGCTCCGCGTTTCCTCGGTTTTCGGTGCCCTGCAAACACGAGATAAATATTTGTTCGGGTTCAAACAGCTTCCCACTTGATTGCACGTAAAATCTAAAGTGCTTCGGCACATAACTCTTAAATCAATTCGATATGATACTTCCCGACAAACGACCCGTTGAGCGCGACTTCGCCAACCTCACCGACTACTCGCAGACATGCCCCGACGGTGCAAGAAAGTTCTTCGCTTTCATTCATTTCACCGATGAATCGACCTGCCTTTTCGCAAACATCTTCACGTTCAGCAGAACATTCGCCACGATGCTCGTAATGGAAAAATTCTGCGACTGCCTCGAATACATCAGCAGCATAAATATCCACGAATCGGAATATTGAACGACCCGACCCACCTTCGGCGGCTCCCACATCGGGAGCCGTCGTTGCTGTCTTTTACACGGTCTGCGCATTACCGTACTTTTGCACAGTACGATAATACTCATACCTCTATGCAGACAATCTCAATCAACTTCATCGTGCCGCAGGGCTGGCACGAGCTTTCCGATAAACAGCTCCGCTACGTTTATCTGCTACTCGCCAACGAGTTCGCGACCGACGAGGTCAAGACCCTTTGCTTGCTTCAGTGGAGCGGCACAAAGGTTATCGGTCGCCAAGACAGCGGAGCTTACCTTCTCAAAAAAGGAAAGATCCTTTTTGAGGTTACGCCCCTGACCCTCGCCGAGCTGCTGCCGCATCTCGAATGGCTCGGCTCTCTGCCGACCGTGCCAGTGCGCATCTCCAAAATCAACCGCCAACACGCTCTCCCGGCTGACTTCTCCGAAGTGCCGTTTGAGACGTTCATTATCTGCGATAACCTATATCAAGGTTATCTCCAGACGCAGAATGATGAACTGCTTGACCAACTCGGCGCTACGCTCTATGGCAAGTCTATGACTTTCAAGCCATACGAGCGCATCAACATCTTCTACTGGTTCGCCGCGCTCAAAGATACCTTCTCGCGCAAGTTCCCGGATTTCTTTCAGCCGATAGATGCCGCCACCGGCGGCAACCTTCTCGGCTCGTCAGCTTCATCGGTCGAGGACGCGATGAACGCTCAAATCCGTGCGCTCACCAAGGGCGATGTTACCAAGGAGGCCGAAGTTCTCGCTCTCGATACGCACCGCGCCCTCACGGAGCTTAACGCCCAGGCGAGAGAGTACAAGGAGTTAAACGCCAAAACCGCCTCCAAATGACAGCGCAACTGAATGGTCGTTGGGACGCATCGAAGTTCTTTGAACATCTTTGCGCCACCAACCGCCTCGCCCGGAAAGAAGGTTTTACCTTCTGCCGTGTGTCGGGGCTTGACGGCTTCGAGGAAGCTGTCAACGAGGCGCAGACCCAAACCGCCTTCGTCTGCGTCAGCGATATAGCCGACGGCTATACCGAATTGAACAATACGCCGCGCACTCGCCGCATCAAAACGGTGTTTTTCGCTATGCGCCACGCCGCCGAAGATATGACAGCTCGCGCCGAGTGCATGGAAATCATGCGCGAATTGTTCCGGCAATTCATGTCGCGGCTTCTCCCTGAAAAGGTCAGGTTAGAGCAGAACTGCATATACCTTGACCCAAGAATATCGTTCAACGAGATTGACCGATATTTTTTCAACGGGGCCGCAGGGGCTTATTTCCAAATCGCCGTCGATGTGTTCACGGATTTAAGATACAATCCTGATGAGTGGAGCGAATGATAAGGAGCAGCTTGAAGCCCGACGTAAATACGTCCGTGCGTTCAACAGCACAATGGTAAAGATATGGCGCGAGCAAATCTCGCTCCTTGGTGTCGTTGACACAGGAGCGCTTTACCGCTCAACCGTCGGTGTGTCGCTGACTGCCGACGGCAAGTTCATCGACATAACGCTCTCGCAAGCGTTCAACACCTACGGTCTGTTCGTTGACTATGGCACGGGGCGCAATACTCCGCGAGGAAACCCCGGCGACATTGGCAAAGCCAACGGTCGCAAACGCAAGCGTTGGTTCTCTCGCAAGTATTTCGCTTCGGTTATGAACATTCAGGAGTTCTACGCAGACTCCCTTGGCCAGGAGTTCTGCCGTGCCATATCCAACGCTCTCAATCCCGACATCATGCGCCGGGCTGTAACTTTATAGCCGTTTCGATTGTTATAAATATACACTAACGAAGCCTCTGGACTACTCAATAGGCAGACATACGAGGAAAGGCATATTTGAAGAAGGAGCCTAAAATTGCAAGATTTTAGACTTTCCCTGCGAAAATGTGGAAGCCTTTCCTCTTTTTTATGCCCTCGCTATGAGTCATTTCTTGATTTTAAGATAAGCATAGAGAAGCCAATCTCTGAACAAGTCGAGATTTACTTCTCCCATACAGGCCCAATGCTCGTATCGGTTTAAGAACAAACCGATAAGCGACCTTGGCACATGATATTTCTCGGCAATATCATCAAAATGATTGCCGACTTCATGCCGGAACATCTTTGCGTTTTCATAACTCGTCGAAAGTTGTTCAACCCAACAACTTTCGTAGTACCATTTCATTTGATCTTCTGTTCCTTCATAAGGGTTCACTTGCTCACCCTTATAATAACGGCACATCGGAATCAATTTTTTCTTGCGACGTTCAAATCTGCGCTGAAAATTTGTCGGCCTCGATTCATAGGTTCTAAAGAACCATTTGACAAATTCTTCGGCCTCACTGTATGCGCCGCCCCAATGCCTCCATCTGTTATACAACAGGGCAATCAGAGTTCGGGGCGTCAATGAATCAGCAAACTTTGATAAAATCCCCAGTCGGGTCATTTCATCAATCTCCATATCCCAATTATCTTGATACATACGCTCAACCCAAAGTTGCTCGTAATGCCAAAATGGGGCAGGGTTTTCAACCGTAAAGGTTTCAAACTTCTTTTCGGGAAATTCCTTCTCGCCGTCATAAAACCGGCATCGAAGTATTCTGCTGTGTTCATCTTCCTGTTTCATACCACAAAATTACGAAATTTTTCTGTCTTTTCAGACGCTGAACCATAGCCATAACTTTGCTGTATAAATCAGCATCGCTATGGCTATCGACGTTAAATCCATCACTCAACTCATATCCGAGTTCCGCAAGTTGCAGACCAAAGACTCCATCACGCCGGAGTCATTGGGTTACATTCTGCAACGCCTTGCCGACCTGCTCGCTACCGCCGGTACCTCGGAGACGGTCAACAGCATTCAGACCTTGCTCAACGGCTTCAAGGCCGCAGGTCAGGCGGTCGTGTCGCTCCAACAGGGCGCGGCCGACCGCAATAATATCCTTGCCAACATCAAGACCGTTGACCTCGGCAACGGCTCTATCGGCAATGCCACAAACCATCTTTTCATACAACAGGCGACTACCGAACGAGCCGGGGCAATGCGGGCGCAACAGGTTACTGACCTTAACAACGCCCGACGTGCCGTCGCCGATATTCAAAAAATTCTCGAAACGGTTCAAGCCAAACTCGGCTTGACCGAGGGGAACAAGGGCTTGTATAACAGCGCCCAAATCCAAGTAACAGTCCAGGCAGGAAAACTTCGGATGTTGGGTGCGCAGCAGCTCATAGCCGACGGTTACGTTCCTTACCTTTTCCGGCTCACGCGCAAGCGCAACCAGTGGGGCGACAAAGTTGCACTCGAAGCCGGTGCCCAGCAGAAGAAATATTGTGCCGTCCGCAAAGGATGGAACCTTTACGGCTCTGTCTATTCCATATCCATCGCCTCGGACAACATAATCTCCTTCTCCACAAATCCGCACTCGCATCAGAGTCAGAAAGCCATCGGATATTCCTCGGCTCCTGACACGCTCGTTACGAGCTTCACCCGCAAGGACGGCACACCGACCTTCGGGTGGGGGCGCTCGTCGGTCAAACTCGTTGACCGCAAGAGCACCGCCAAGAAGCACCGCATGATCAGACTGCGCTTCGCTATCGGATTCGCCAAGAAAATCATGCCGGGCCGCTCGCTCATTACCACGGCAAACCTCGTAAGCTCGCTCGCCGAGTTCTCGCTTATCTACAATCCATCCACCAAGTCATGGCACTTCGGGAAGTAAACCCTAAACATTTCGTGCCAGTGAGCGCAGAGCGGAGCTTGCTCCGGCTATGCCGAGCGCAGCCGAAATCGATGGAGCGTAGCTCCATAAAAAAGATAGCCCTTGCGGTAAAGACCGCAAGGGGAATGCTATCCATTAAACTTCTTCCTGATAGCCCGACAGAAATCGCGGGGAGTGCTATCACACATACTTCGACACAGATAGCCCAAAAGGGAAATGCTATCCCGCATCTGACAGAGGTACACGGTTCACTTAGCTTGGTTTCACATCGTCGAGAGGTATCCGGTTTATATGAGCTTGTTTTTACTTGGTTGCAGAGGTATTCGGGTACATTAGCTTGGCTTTACATTCGTTGAGAGGTGTCCGGTTTTGGTAGCGTGAAATAAACTTGTCTTTCAACGCAAAGTTACAAATAATTCTCCACATACACAACAGTTTAACTCACATTTTATATGGAAATTCGCAAACACTCATCGTCCTCTGGACGCTTGCCAGGCAAGAAACCAACTGTTCAGTTGCTTGCCGCCGTCCTCCTGATTGTCGTTGGCTGCGGTCTGCTCATTGCCGGATTTTGTGTGCCGCCCCCCGGCGAAATCCATAATTCTGTCCTTGTCGCCTTCGGCGAGATTCTGACTTTCGCGGGGGCAGTGTTCGGCATGAAGTATCACTATCAGTACGGGCACCGCCCGTCCGATAGCCAAAATCAATCTCATAATCCACAAGAACATGACAACCATTAAGAAAGGAAGCAGGGGCGACGCGGTCGCAACCCTGCAACGGAAGCTCAACCTTATCGCAGACGGCATTTTTGGCGCGATCACCGACGAGGCGGTGCGCGACTTCCAAAAATCCCACGGTCTCGCTGTCGATGGCATAGTCGGTCCGAAGACCTGGGCGGCTCTGGGCATCGGTTCGTTACCGAACACTCGCCGCATCGACAAGATAATCCTCCATTGCTCGGCTACGCCGGAGGGGAAGGATTTTACTGTCGAGCAAATCCGCCAGTGGCATCTTGCCCGCGGCTTCTCCGACATAGGCTATCACATCGTCATCTACCGCGACGGCTCTATCCACAAGGGCAGACCCATCGAGCAGGTCGGTGCGCACACTACGGGGCAGAACGCTCACTCTATCGGTATCTGCCTGATAGGTGGCTGTGCCGCAGACGGTAAAACGCCGAAGGACACTCGCACCGAAGCGCAGAAGGCCGCGCTTATCAAACTCGTTGCCGAGTTAAAGGCGAGCTATCCGTCGGCATCCGTCCACGGACACAACGAGTTCGCTGCCAAGGCTTGCCCTTCGTTCAACGTCCAAAAAGAGCCGGAGCTATGCGGTCGCTGATTCTTCTCCTTGCGCTGGCACTCATAACCTCGTGCCGCTCCCACAAGGAACTGCAACAGGATAAATCCCTCGCAGTCGATTCAGTCGCCCGGTCGGAGCATCACCGCACAATCGCCACGATTGACTCACTGATGCGCTCTACATCTTTCGACTTCGACACCCTCGAAGTCCAAGTAGAGCGTCCGACGGCATACGCCGAGAAGCCGGAGGTTATTCGGCTGAAAGCCACAAAGGGGCGCGTCATAGATCAGCGGCGTGTTCAGAGAAATCAAGTCGAAGCCTACAATCAGCTCGATACGGTAGCGTATAAGAAATCCGCTGCCGAGGCTTCGACGGAACACACCGCCACAACGCGCCTCTATAATCCGCCTAACGGCACGGCAGTAGCCATCATCACAATACTTGTGATAGGCTGCCTAATCTACGTTTTCTATCGAAAACGCTGACATTCAACACGCGCAGAGTAGAAGTTTTTTCATAAGTTGCAAGGCGAGTTGCCCGTGAGGGTAGCTCGTTTTGTTTGTACGTTCATCTTTTCAGACCCGCCCGGCTGGTGGCGAATGTCGGCCATACTGACCTCAATACGTTCTCCGTTTGCTGCCTACATCCTTCCAAGTCCGAGCATCGTTGGTCGTAGGTTATGCCTTGCTCCACTTACGACTAACGACCGCTTCGGTTTTCGGGGCGATAGAGTGACATACCTTTCCGCTCACGTCCCTTCCTCCACAAGCCCCGCAGGGCAGTTCCGTCAGGGTCATTCCGAGCCTCCGTAAACTCCCGGCTCTCCATTCGTGGCTCCCAAGGCATTCACACTATCTTTGACGGCTACGTTCTCGCTTTCCGCCGACACCACTCCTTCGTCGTGGTGTTGGCCCGCTTCACTCCGCAGTCAACCCGAAACCTCCGCTTGCTTTTCCGACACGTAAGGACAGGCATCTGCGCTCCGTCCTCCAATCGGCACACTGCCGCTATTCGCCACCATCCTCCCACCCGAAAGAGGACTGATGAACGCACGGTGTTTTAGCCGGTGGCACTATGTTACACGCCCCGATGGGGCAGAGAGGATTTATCGCCGTGAGCGGAATATCGTCGGCTTATGTTTCGGCCCCACCCGGAATGTGGCTCTCGCAATGGCATTTGACCGCTCATTACGTCGGTCGCTTGCATCCCAATACATTGTCTGCTCCGAGCATCTTTGTTCACGGCTGCGCTTCTCTCCGCTGTGAATAAAGACCGCTTCGGCCTTCCGGGGCGATAGATTGCTCCCGCCGGTCTCTCCATCCCTCCGTGACTTCCCTCGCTCGCTGCGGGTTCACTACGGGGTCGCTCCCTTTGGTTACAAACTATCTTTGCCGATTCCACTCCGCTTGCCTCACCGACACCTCCGGCGAGCCTACGGTGTCGGTGCGCTACGTTACATTGTCAACCCGGAAACCTCCGCTTGCTTTTCCGAGCCGCCAACGCCGGGCTGCTGCGTTCCCTCCTTCAATCGCACGGATGCCACACTTCAAGCCACGTTCCTCCCACCCATAGAGGATGAAGCCGCCGACATTCTGACGCACACGGCTACCTTCGTCTATCGTCTGCGACGCCGCGCTACGCTTATATCACGCCCAAGGGCAGAGAGGATTATACGACGCCGGCCGATGTCAAGGGCAATGTTATCGACCCTACCCGGAATGTGGAGATTGCCGTCTTAACGAACACTCCCTCCGTCAGTCATTTGCGTCCCCAGTCATCGCCGACCCCGAGCATCTTTGTTCACGGCTGCGCTTCTCTCCGCTGTGAATAAAGAACGCTTCGGCCTTCGGGTCGATAGATTGCGCCCTCCGGCTTGCCCTCCGCTTTCCCCCGACACCGCTCCTTCGTCACGGTGTCGGGCGCGTATGTCTGCACCTATGGTTACAAACTATCTTTGACGGCTACACTCTCGCTATCCCCGACACCTCCGGCAAGCCTACGGTGTCAGCCCGCTTCCGTTCCGCTGTCAACCCGAAACCTCCGCTTGCTTTTCCGGCTCGTCGATGCCGTGCCGCTGCTCTCCATCCTCCGGTCGGCGCGAGCCGCCAATCTCCACGTTCCTCCCACCCATAGAGGATGTTGCCCTTGCCATTCAGTCCGTCGGCTTCCCTCATTCATCGTCTGCGACGCATAACCCCACGCCTCCTTCGTCGGCTCCCCAGGCCCCGATGGGCGATACGCCGATGCACTCACTACACTTCGGCAGACGGCCAACCGCTTATATCAACTTCGAGTGGCCTCCGGCTCACGGCGCGGAGGGGTCGGCTAACTCTCAAACCGCAAGCGGATTAAGAGATAGCCTGTCGGTGGACTGCGTCAACCGACACCCCTCTGCGCTGTTCACTCCAAGCCGCCAACGCTCCTTTGGCTGTCTCACCTCCGTTTCGCGCAACATCGTCATCACCGCCCATCGCCACATTCAGCCCCTCGACTTGATAGGTGTATCTGCGTCAAGGGAGAGTGGTGCTGTCGTGTGCGTTGAAATCCGCGAGCGGAATTTCCACGCGCACGGCAGCGATTTTACCGCGCATCGGTGGGGGTGGCTCTGCATATTCCGAGGGGGCGAGAGGGGGGGGAGCGCAAAAATGACGTTCAGCGCGGTGGGGGGTGTGCAAAGCCCCTACGGGGGCAAGCCCCCGTAACCCCCAACTCCCTCATTCTTCGGTCGTTGCATCTCGCAACCCGCTACAAATCGAAGATATTTGTAGAACGGGACCAGCGCGAGATGCCAAATTTGCCTGAAAGTCAAATTTTTAAGGCTTGATTTCAACGGGGCCCATCGGCTGGCAGCCGCCCATCACAATCAAGGCCGGTTCGTTCCTTCCCGGCACCCTCCCGTCGAGGCAGTTCCTCCTACGACAGTACGCCCAATGTCGGCCCTGTATCCTGCCCGACACCAACCCTGTACGTCTTTTCCAGTACGAAAAGCCGTGGCGATATTTGCAGGGAACACCTACAAATATCGAATTCAAAACCAAGGAATTATGGCTAATTATACATCTACCGCCAATGTCATCCTTTCCGTCAACGGCAAGCAAGCACAGAAGATGCTTACTCAACTCGAAAAGGATGCCCGCCGTCTGGAGAAACAGATAGCGAAAGCCGCCACTGCCGGAGATAAAGCCACGATGAAGAAACTCCAGCGTGAGCTTAAATCCACACAGCGGATGATGGAGCAGCTTAAAGGCTCGTCGGCTTCCGTCGACCAAACTCTCCGTCGGCTCGACAAGGCTTCGCCCAAGGAACTGAACAAAGCCCTTAAACTTCTCCAACAGCAACTCAACGGCATTCAGCGCGGCACCGCCGCGTGGGACGCGCAAGTTGCCAAAATTCAACGTGTCAAGGCGGAACTGCAAAAGGTCAACGCCACTCTCGCCACACAAAAATCCTTGTGGTCGAGGATGAACACGTGGCTCAATAATGCGCAGACAGCGATTATGGCTTTTGCCGCCGCCGTGACCGGGCTTGTGATGGCCGGACGCAAAGCGGTCCAGTCATACGCCGATATGGAGGAACAGATGGCGAACACCATCAAGTACACCCGAATGACCGCCGCCGAGGTTGAAGAACTCAACGAGATCTTCAAGGGCATGGACACTCGTCTTGCCCGCGAGCAGTTGAACCTTCTCGCCCAGGAGGGCGGTCGCCTCGGCTACAATACCGTTGCCTCGGTCAAGGAGTATGTCGAAGCCGCCTCTATTATCAACGTGGCTCTCGTTGACCTCGGCGAGGGTGCCACACAGACCATCGCCAAACTATCCAACATTTTCGGTATGGAGCAGATGTATGGTGTCCGCGACGCTATGCTTAAAATTGGCTCAACGGTCAACAATCTATCGCAGAACTGTACCGCCGCCAAACCTTTCATTGTGGAATTTGCACAACGAATGGCCGGCATCGGGTCCACAGCGAAAATGACAATTCCTGAAATTATGGCTTTTGCCGCCACTCTTGACGCTCACGGTCAAAAGGTGGAGATGTCGGCAACGGCTTTACAGCGTACCATTATGGAATTGTTCAAGAAACCTGCGGAGATGGCTCAAAAGGTCGGACTTGAAACAAATACCTTCATCGAAACACTGAACAAAAGCACCACGCAGGGCGTGATGATGTTTCTCGAAGCCCTCGGCAGACTGGGCGAGGACAAGGCTCTCGCCGTGCTGTCGCCACTGTTTCAAGACCTCGGACTGGACGGTGCCCGTGTGTCCTCGGTTCTTTCCAACCTTTCTTCTCACCTTGACTTCCTCAAATGGCAGTTGGGCGAGGCTTCCGAGGCGTTCCGTGAAGGAACTTCGGCCTCCAACGAGTATGCCATCTTCAACAATACGGTGCAAGCCGAGATTGACAAGGCCCGCAAGCGTGTGGGCGAACTTGCAATCGAACTCGGCGAGAAGCTGTACCCGCTTATGCGGCACATCTACACCTCGTCGTCGGCTTTCATGCGCGTGCTCAACGTGATTGTCAGCTTCCTTATCGAGCATCGAAAGGCTATCGGCAATATTATCGTGGTAATCAGCGCATATTACTCGTGGCTACTTCTCGTCAAGACCGCAACGGTGGCATGGCACGCAGTCCTCGGTGTAGGCAAAGCCATTATGACCGCATACCGCACGGCCATAATCCTCGGACGTATCGCTGTGATCGCCTTTACGCAGGGCGTAGGCGCGGCGACTCACGCCATGCGCCTTCTCAATACCGTTGTCAAAGCAAACCCATTCGGGCTTATCCTTTCGGTCATTGCCGCAGTCGTTATCGCCATCAAGTCGCTCGTTGACAGGACTTCGGAATATACGAAGAAGATGCGCGAAGCCCGGAACACAGCCGCTACTTATACCGAAGAACTCCAAAAGGAGATGCGCACCATTGATACCCTGATGGGTAAACTCGAAGCCGCCAAGAAAGGCACGAAGGAGTATAAAAACGTCAAGGACGAGATTATCAAGCAGTACGGCAAGTATCTCAAAGGGCTTATCAACGAGCGCGGAGAGATAACAAACCTTGCCGCCGCTTACAACCGCCTTGCCGCCGCCGCGCGTATCGCCGCAAAGGAGCGGTCAATTCAGACCGCCCGCGAGACCGCCGACGAAACGCACCGCGAATCGTTCAAAGACCTCGCCAAGAAACTCCAGCAGTCGCTTCTCGACGAGGGCAAGTCGCTCAAAGATGCCGTCCGCATCACAAATTCCGTCGTGTACCAGTTGGAAACCACCGGCACACTATCGGCTGACCTTGTAACGGAGTTACAGGCCATCAAGGGTAATTTGTGGGACGCTAACGGAATGACTGACCATCCGGTTAACCTTGTTAACGAAATGATCAGCCATCAGACGGAGTATGACGAAACTATGGCCGCCATCGACCAGATAGAGCGCGAGCAGAATCCGCTTGCCACTTACTCGACCACGGAATTGAAGCGCATTATCCCTTATCTCGAAGAAAAGGCTAATGCCAATCAGGGCGGTACTATCGTGCTCGGACTGGATAAACCCAATCCGACTACACGCACGATGACCGCCGCCGAGGTCAAGGAATTTCTCGACGAAGCCCGCGCCCGACTTTCGGTGCTTGAAACTCCGAATGTTGACCCGGTCGCAGGTAATCCCGACTTCACTCTCGATGATTATACTCCGTATGAATCCGACAAAGACCGCAAGGCGCGTGAAGCCGCCGAGAAACGTGCTCAGATTAAGGCTCGCAAGGACTTCAAGGAGGCTCTGCAAGGTGCCAAAGGCACTTGGGAGAGCGATACGGCGCAGAATGTCAGCGACTATTCCGCGGGCTTGAAGTCCTGGACCGACTTCCTTCTTCGCAAGCATGAGCTTGAACTGAAATATTATACCGACCGGGAGGACGTGTATAAACGGTTCAATCTCACCGAGGACGAGGACTATCAGGAGCTCTTGAAGAAGAAAGCCGAGTATGAAGCCGAATGGCTCAAAAAGAACGCAGCCCTCAAAGTCGAGGAAGCCAAGCGTATGCAGTCCGCGGAGGAAACACAGGCGCAGATGGACTTCTACACGCCCGGCAATGCGCTCTACGGCAAGGAGGAAGCCTTACAGCAGAAACTTTTCGAGATAAAAGTCAAATATCTCAAAAAGATGCAAGCTGCCTACAATCAGGCTTCCGAGGAATGGCACAACTATCAGGTGCAGATTGAACAGACCGAGAGCGCGGAGCAGCTTCGCCGTCAGAAACTTTTGGCTCAGCGCATCGTCGAGTGGAAGAAGCGGTACGAGTATCAGGAGGCTTCGCAAAGGCTCAAACTCGAACTCTACCTTTTGGAGGAAGCCCATCAGAAACAGTTGATATCCGAGGACGAGTATCAACGTGCCAAGGCCGACCTCAAAAAGAAGTACGCCACAGAATATATGCCTGAGTCCGCCAAACCGCAGTCCGGATCGGCGGAACAGCAGTCTCTTGCGATGAAACGCGACATGGAGGTTATCAAGTCGCTCTATGACCAGGGCATCATCGACAAGAAGCAGTACGAGGAAGCCAAGGCTCGTATCGAGCGCAACTATCGCAAGAAGTCGCTCGACGGCATCCGTCAGTTCGGTTCTACCGAAACCAATCAGCTTCTCGACATCTACGAGGCGTGGCAGAATTTCTTCGACGCCACGGAGGAAGATGGCGGCAACTGGGCTACTCGCCTTGCCGCTCTCGCTTCTTCGGTCTTTGCTGTCATGAGTGCCGGTATGCAGCAGGCTTCGGCATATATGCAAGCCTGTGCAGATATTGAGATTGCAAAGACCGAGAAGAAATATGACCGCGAAATAGAGCTTGCCGAGGGCAACTCTTATCGCGTCAAGAAAGCCGAGAAGCAGAAAGAAAAGGAGATTGCCAAAATCAAGTCGGATGCCTCGCGTAAACAGTTTGCCATGCAAGTCATTCAGGCAGTTGCGCAGACGGCTACCAATGCGCTCAACGCCTACGGCTCTGCGGCGCAGGTGCCTGTAATCGGTTATATCCTTGCACCTATCGCGGCGGCGATGGCCGTGGCCGCAGGTGCAATCCAAATCGCGACCATCAAGAAGCAGCAACAGGCTTCCGAGGCGCAGGGCTATATGACCGGTGGCTTTACCCCGGAGGGTAAGCCTGATGAAGTGGCAGGTGTTGTTCACAAAGGGGAATGGGTCGCCTCTCAGCGACTTGTCAATAATCCCCGAACCCGCCCATTGTTGGAGGCTCTTGACTATGCGCAGCGCACCAACACAATCGGCTCTATCACTGCCGCCGATGTGTCGCGCACGATTACTGCTCCCGCAGTCCTGGCGGCACAGCCTCAGGCCCCAACCGTGGTGAACAACACCTATGCTTCTACGCCCGCTCCCTCGGGCGAAAGAATCGTCGCCGTGCTTGACCGTCTCGATTCAAGACTGAACGAGCCGTTCGTTACCGTGAACACCGTCTCCGGCGATCACGGCATACAACAGGCACAGGACGAGTACGACAGATTGATGAAAAATAAATCCCCTAAATCCAAGAAATAATGCACATCTACGTCAACAACAAACTCGCGGCCCTGAAGAAGGGCACATCGTTTGAGTATGTCAGTGAGAACCGCTTGTTTTCAGGCAGTGATGGCTACACCCTCACAATCACCTTTCCGCTGAAAGGTTGCCCAGAAAACATCGCTATCTTCGGCCACATCAATCGTGCCGATGTCGTGGCGCAAAAGGTTATCTTCGACTGCGAGATAAGAGACAAGGGCTTCTACAAGTTCGGCTCAATCACTATCACCGAAATATCCGAAACTGAGGTAAAGACCCAGTTTTTGGAGGGCAGAAGCGAGCAGAATTTTGACAAGACCTTCGATAAGGTCTATATCAACGAGCTTGACCTTGGGGCACCCCCAACGACAAGCAAATCCTCCATCACGCCCTCCAATGCCTGGTACCCGGAATATTCAGGGTGCAAGTATGTTGCCCTGCCGTGGGTTAACGACTATTCGGGCAACATTCAGAACAAGGCGGAGCATGTCGTTGACAATGCTGCGCAGGGTCGCTCGCATTTCGAGTGGAGCAGCGATACCACCGGTTTGTCGTGGCAGCCTTATCTTCTTTACATCACAAAGAAGATATGCGAGGCCCTGCCCGGAGGTGGGTATTCCTACGACTTCTCCAAATGGGAGGAAGTGGAAGAATACAAGTATCTTCTCATCTGTAACACTCTCCCTCATGCGTGGTATATGCCCGCTTTTGCCAATGCTCTGCCGCATTGGACGGTCGAGGAATACTTCGAGAAACTTGAATTGTTCCTCGGCGGAGAGTTCGACTTTGACCACAGAGGCAGACGCATCACGTTTGCCTTTACACAAGCCACTCTTGCCGATAAACGCCCGGTGTGTCTTGAAGACGTGGTCGAAGAACACTCTACCGAGGTCAAGGTCGATGAAGAAAACTGCGAGTATCTGGAATCGAAGAATCTTGTCTATAAAGACTGCGACCACGAAATGTGGAAGTTCTACTCGTGCGACTGGTTCATCAAGGGCTGGCAGAACCGCGTTGTGCGCTACAATTCAATGACTGAATTGCTTAACGCCAACCGTTGGCTCGCAACGTGGAGCGGTTCACACCAACGCAACAGCAACCGCGACAAAATTCTCTATGCCGCCGATTGCGATGCCTATTTCATCGTGTGGCCTATCAGTCGCAAGGCGGTTACTTTCGATTTCAATTTGGGCAGACTCATTTTTGAGTATAAGTGCCGACTGCAACCCGTCAATCTCTTTGGCGGTCGTATCGTTAATGACGATGAAGACGCCGATCAGGTGGAGATTGAGTTCGTTCCGGCATGGATAGACGATACCGATAACAAATATGGTCGTGTGCTTTTTCTTTCCTTCTCCGCTTACGACGAAGACACATCTTCTACCGGAGAGGATGAGAGCAAATATCCTTTTGCAAAGACTATATCACTTTCCTCTCTCGAAGCGGGGGAGAAGGAGAAAAAGGCTGAATACTACGACCGCATTTATGTCGGCTGGTTCGATGGATCCAACCATTTTGTTGGCAGCCATCTCCCTTATCCCAATGTCGAGGACATCGCGATAGCCGACGATTGGAGTAACTTCGCTTACGTTCACTTCTCCCTGCGCATAAACGACCGCAAAATCAAGCGCGGCCAGATTATGCACAAGATTGAGCCGAAGATGAAAACGACCTTTAAGTTCCTCGCTGACAATATCCCCGATGTGCGCTCTGTTTTCCTCATTCGAGGCAAACGCTACATCTGTGAAAAAATAACTGCGACATTCACAGAGAACGGAATGTCGCAGTTACTTAAAGGCGTTTTCTACCCGATTGTCGAGGACTAAAAGCCTTTGCCTTTTGTGCGCTCATAGACGGCTTCTCGACCGGAATCAACGTTTTTGATGCGGAACTGAACAGCTGCACGAGTCGGGATAGTTTCGGGCAGTTTTTCGACCAATGCCGAAATTACTGCATCAACGGTACCGAATCCTATGTCGGTAATCTCAGCAAGGACTTCACCTTTGTAGTAAGCACGGGCATAGACCATCATCTTAGGAGAGAGTCGGAAGAGTTTATCTTCCGGCTCATCTATATCTTTAGCTATCCCTTGCTTGCTTCGTTTCTTGCTGAACAGGATAAAGTCAATGACTTTAGCGTTCAGTTCCCAAGCGGGGGTGAAGTCTATTTTCAGATAGCCTCTGGTCACGGTGTGCCCGTGGCTATGGTTCATTGCGAAGCCTACCTCAGCTATTGTGGCTCCACAATCGTTCTGCGCCACCGTTCCCCAAGTATGGCGGAACGTATAAACGCAGTAGTAATTTTCTTTCTTCATGCCCATGCTCTTGCACATTTGCTTAATGCCAGTGTTGACATTTGCATTAAGGCTGTCTGATGTCGAGAAGCGTTTATGGAAGTTGAAAAGATACGGGTCATCATCTTCCGCTTTGTACTTCTCGAACAAGGGGAGCAATACCGGCTCAACACGCATTTCTATATATGCGTGGTCTCTGCGGCTTCCCTTTGTTTTGGCTCTGTTGTAGCAGATACAGCCATTCCGGTAGTCCTCCTTTTTGAGGTTGTAGAGGTCAACGGTATTGATGCCACCAAGGCATAATACCAACATGGCAACATCTCTACCAAGTTCAGACAGTGGCTCTACCTGCTTCGTTTCCGGAAGTGGAGCCGCAAAAAACTCACGGCAAGCCTCAGGGGAGATTGCGCGTTTTGTTGTGCTGTCTGCTCCGGGTATCTTCACCTTTATCCAAGGGTTTGTCTTGATGCGAAGAACACCGGTATCGTAGTCGTTGAACTCCTCGATGGCAGCTCTGAATACCTGCCGCAGACACACAGGGTACTGCTCCTTTGCTCTTTTGGTGCCGGACAAGGTCTTAATCCAGTTATTGACCACAGCCGAGGTGAGCTGTGAAAACATCACTTGATTGGTACCGAGATAAAGTTCGAGGCTACCGATTGCGTACTTGTAGTTGCGAGAGTTGCGCTCCTGACCGCGATTCTTCATGCGGTCAATGTGGATTCTCGCATAATCACTGAAACAGATGTCATCGCTTTCTGTGGTCAGATAGTCGATAACTTGATTGACGGTCCATCCGTGATACTCCTTAGTATTGAGCAAGGAGTTGTATCGGATAATAAGGTCTGCGCAGTGTCTCTGCACAAACGGGTCCTTTATCTCGTTCTCCTTGGTCAGCTCTTTTTTCGTGACCATCTTGTCTGTCTTGATGAATCCGACACTTCGTCTATGGGTCACTCTGATATAGACCTGCCAAAATCCATCCTTACGGGGGCGGCGTACACACGCCTTAAAGTTTGCCATATTGATGTTTATTTAATGGTTAATATTTCTCTGATTCTCACTAACTTGCGATGGTAAACATTTGGTCAACACTTGGTAAACAGGCCTCTGAAATATGGTCAACTATTGGTCAACAATACCGTTCATTTGGCTCAATTTGTGCGGTCAAGTGTACGAACCCCCTAATCGCAAGTTAGGCTGTAACCACCTTTTTATCGGTGAGTTACAGCCTAACTGACTGAATGTCTTGTATGTCGGATTAACTATCTTTAATCCTCAATCGCAGCCTGCGCCGCGGCAATCTCCCCGACTACGCCACATTCCACGGCGGCGACATCAAGGGTCTGACACAGAAGCTCGACTACCTCGACAAACTCGGCGTCAACGCCATCTGGATCACCGCCCCCTACGAGCAGATGCACGGCTGGACGGGCGGCAAGAACGACCAGTTCCCCCACTATGCCTTCCATGGATACTATGCCCTCGACTGGACATACATAGACCGCAACATGGGCACCGTCGAGGAGTTCCGCGAGTTCGTCACCGAGGCCCATAGGCGCGGCATACGCGTGGTGATGGACATCGTACTCAACCACACAGGCTACTGCACCCTCGACGACTGCGTCGATTATGACTTCGGCAACTTCAACGGCACGCCCACGGCCGGCTGGATGCCCTCGAGCGGCAAATACACCATGTGGAGCACTGACAACGCCGTGTCGTTCAACGCCGACAGCCAGGGCAAGTGGGGCAACTGGTGGAGCCAGTGGGTGCGCGCCTTCGGCGACCGCAGCTGGGCCGCCGGCGCCGGTTTCGCGCCCGCCGGCGGCGACAACTACACCCAGAGCCTTGCGGGACTCCCCGACGTGGTGACCGAGAAGACGGCGTCGGTTGCAATCCCTCCATTCCTGAAGATGAAATGGCAGCAGGAAAACAGCGGCGACTATCTCGACTACCGCCTACCCAACCTTGACTCATGGCGCTGCGACAACGCCGGCTCGCCCGCCGACTACATCATCCACTGGCTCGCCGGATGGGTCGAGGAGTTCGGTATCGACGGCTTCCGCTGCGACACGGCCAAGCACGTCGAGCTCTCCCGCTGGAAGCAGCTCAAGGAGGCCTGCAACGCGGCCCTGACCGCATGGCGCAACAGCTCGCGCGCCGACAGCTACGCAAAGGGCTGGACCGACGCCTTCTGGATGACGGGCGAGTGCTTCGGTTGGGAGCACGGCGACACGGGATATTTCACCCAAGGCGGCTTCGACTCGATGATCAACTTCGCCTTCAATTCGTCGGAGGGCAGCACCGGACGCACGCCGAGCACCGGCGACTGGGAATATTACTCCAACTTCTGCAACGGCTCTAACGGCCGGCAGGTGCTCAACTACGTCAGCTCGCACGACACGGGCCTCCACCGCCTCGGCGACCAGAAGAAGGTGGCCACGATGCTGCTGCTCTGCCCCGGCGGCGCGCAAATCTATTATGGCGACGAGACCTCGCGCCCGATGATGAGCGGCTGCGGCGACCAGTCGATGGCCACGCGCTCCGACTTCAACTGGGATGCCGTCGACAACGCCGACAATCTCCACTGGCAGAAGATCGGCCAGTTCCGCCGCCGCAATCCCGCCGTGGGCGGAGGCCGGCAGACCAACCTTGGCGGCGACACGTACGCCCGCACGTTCACCGACGGCGACTATTCGAACGCCGTAGTAATCAAGCTCAACACCCAGGCCGGACGGAGCTACACGGTGAACGTCGGCTCGGCATTCGCCGAGGGCGCCAAGGTGATGGACGGCTATAACACTCAGAACTCGGCCACCGTCTCCGCCGGCAAGGTGACGATGACGGCCTCCGGACCCGTGCTGCTCATCGAGCCTTTCGGCCAGATCGGCCAGATCACTCCGCCGACTCCCCAGGCACCGACCGTCACGGCCGACCCTGCTTCGGGCGCGACTTTCAGCTCGACGCTCACTGTGAAGCTCACCAACAGCGACGGCAGCCAGATCCGCTATTCGCTCGACGGCCCGGCCACAGCCTCGTCGGCGCTCTACACGGCTCCCATCACGCTCGACAAGACGACGACCGTCCACACCTACACAGCCAACGCCAACGGCCACCGCAACCAGAGCTTCACCTACACGAAGACCGACACGCCACCGGTTCCGCCGGTGCCCGACAACACCATCTATTTCGACAACTCGTCGGCCAACTGGAGCACGGTCAAGGTTCACTACTGGGGCGGCACAGAGGCCTCCTCATGGCCCGGGAAGGACATGCAGCCCGTCGGTAACAATGTCTTTTCATTCACCTGCCCGGAGGGTACGACCGGCCTTGTGTTCAACAACGGCAACGGCAAGAAGACCGCTGACTTAAACTTCGTTTCCGGACACATCTACAACAGAGAGGGCGATCAGGGCGAATACTGATCTCCCCACATCCTGAACTCACTTAGCATAATGCCAGAGGCCGTCACGACACGGCCCCTGGCATTAATCTTCCCATTGTCATCTACGCAGGATAACTCAATATGGGGTCAGGAAAGCAGGAGGGAGGAGAGGAGGGGGTAGAAATCTTCCTCGGAGTCGCGGCCGAGCCGCAGCGCGGTGTCGCTGATGCGCGGCTCTCAACGTGGTGTGCACCTCGGTGCCTTACTGCCGAGACGAGTACAGCATCTCCTATTCGCCCGAGCGCAACCCCGACGTGAAGCTCTACGTGCCCCTCGGAATGAAGGAGGAGTTTGAAAACGCCACGGGATGGGAGAAGTTCGCGGGCAAAATCTACGAGAAGGATTTCTCTGGTATCACGGCTGCAAAGGGCCCGGACAGCCTGAAAATAACGGTGGACGGCGGTGTCGTGCGCGTTGACGGCCTCAGCGGACAGACGACCGTGGATGTGTTCGACATGCAGGGGCGCCTGATTGCATCCGAGAGAGGGTCGGAGACCCTGGAGTTCGCCTGCCCGCCCGGCAATTACATCGTCAAAGCAGGCGCAGCGGCTTGTAAAATAAATATAAAATAAGTTCGTCCGCGGGCTAATCCGGGGATTTATGAGTAACTTTGTCATAGAAAAACAAAGTGGTTTACTATGTCGATTTTTCGAGTTATACTGTGCATAATTTTTCCACCGCTGGCGGTTCTTGACCGGGGCTGCGGGAGTGTGATACTTGTTTTTCTGCTGACTCTCTGCGGCTGGGTTCCGGGGGTAATCGGCGCAATACTGCTGAACCGGCAATGAGGGGGCTTCTGATTCTTCTGATGGCGGTTCTGCCGCTGGCGGCGCCGGGGAGCAATCCTCTGGAGACTCGCTTCCACAACGAGGCGACGGACACGGCAAGGCTCAACTCTCTTCTCGTCGAGGGAGAGCGGACGCTCGGTACGGGAGCCGACGCGGGAACGCGGGTGGCATTTTTCGCCAGGAAATTCCTGGGGACGCCCTATGTGGCGCACACTCTGGAGGCTCCGGATGGCGAGGGGGAGGCTCTGACAGTGAATCTGGACGAGCTCGACTGCACGACTTTCGCGGAGACGGCGGCGGCGCTTGCGGTGACTCTTGGGGAGGGTCGGACGTCGTGGCGCGACTTTCTGTACAATCTGCGGAGGCTGCGCTACCGCAACGGGGAGGTTAACGGCTATGCCTCGCGTCTGCACTACATAGCGGACTGGGGGACGGACAACATCCACAAGGGAACTCTGTCGGACGCGACTCTGCTGATGCCTCGGAACGCATGGATCGTGCGGTCGATAGACTATATGACGCGGCACCGGGAGGCCTACCCTGCCCTGGCGGACTCGGCGCAGTACGAGCGCATGCGTAAAATCGAATACGGCTACCGCAACCACCGTTTTCCGTATCTGCGGACGGGCGATCTGTCTGACAAGAAGATTCTCGGGGCGCTGCGGGAGGGGGACATTCTCGCTTTCGTGTCGGGGATGAAGGACCTGGACGTGACGCACATGGGTATTCTTGTCCGCGAGGGAGGGGAATGGCACGTGTTGCACGCCTCGCAGTCGGCGGGGAAGGTCGTTGTCTCGGAGCTGCCGCTGAAGGATTTCCTAAAGCGGAACCATCAGTGGACGGGGGTGAGGGTGTTTCGCCTGCGCGCCTGACGGCGCGCAGGCGAAGTTTAGAATTTAGAGTCGAGACTTATAAGATTTATAAGACTTATAAGATTTATAAGACTTATAAGATTTATAAGTCTTATAGTTGTAGCCCCGGGGCCCGGTGACGGGCCCCGGGGTGAGATCAGATTATGAGCATTGCGTCGCCGTAGACGCCGAAGCGGTATTTTTCGGAGATTGCCTCGTCGTATGCGTTCATCACGTTCCTGTATCCGCCGAATGCGGCCACCATCATGAGCATGGTGGAGTACGGCATGTGGAAGTTGGTGAGGAGCTGGGTGCAGACGTTGAAGTCGTAGGGGGGGAAGATGAATTTGTTGGTCCAGCCGTCGTAGGTCTTCATGTGTCCGCCCATGCTCTCGGCGGAGGAGACGGCGCGGAGGACTGATGTGCCGATTGCGCAGACGCGGCGTCCTTCGTCCTTGGCGGCGTTTACGGTGTCGACGAGCTGCTGGTCGGCGAGCATCTGCTCGGAGTCCATGCGGTGCTTGGTGAGGTCCTCGACGTCGATTTCGCGGAAGACGCCGAGTCCGCTGTGGATGGTGATGTTAGCTCGCTTTATGCCCTTGATTTCGAGGCGTGTGAGGAGTTCGCGGGAGAAGTGGAGTCCGGCACCGGGAGCGACGACGGCACCTTCGACCTCGGCGAAGATGCACTGATAGTCCTCGAGGTCGCAGGGCTCGGGCTCGCGCCTGATATACGGGGGGAGAGGGGTGTGACCGAGGGCGTAGAGGGCGGCCTTGAACTCGTCGTGGGGGCCGTCGTAGAGGAAGCGGAGGGTGCGCCCGCGGGAGGTTGTGTTGTCGATGACTTCTGCCACGAGGGAGTCGTCGTCGCCGAAGTAGAGTTTGTTTCCGATTCGGATTTTGCGTGCGGGCTCGACGAGTACGTCCCAGAACTTGTTTTCGGCGGAGAGCTCGCGGAGGAGGAAGACCTCGATGCGGGCGCCGGTTTTTTCCTTGTTACCGTAAAGCAGAGCCGGGAACACGCGTGTGTTGTTGAAAATCATCACGTCGTCCTCGTCGAAGAAGTCGATAATCTCGTTGAAGATGTGGTGAGAGATTTCGCCGGTCTGACGGTTCACGACCATCAGGCGCGCCTTGTCGCGCTCGGGCAGGGGGTGGTCGGCGATGAGCGTCTGAGGCAGGTCGAAGTTGAATTGTGATAGTTTCATTTCTTGGTTTACGGTTTATTCGGGGTGAGGGGAGAGATAAGGTTAAGAGAGTGGAATTTATTCGTTTTCAGGCATCTCGATTTCGACGCAGCGTATTAGTTCGGCCACCTGGGCGGGGGAGAGGCAGTCGTCGACGGAGACGGAGCCGACGCGAGTGCGGCGGAGAGCTGCGAGGTGAGCTCCGGAGTGTAGGGCGAGGCCGATGTCGCGGGCGAGGGCGCGGATGTAGGTGCCCTTGCTGCACACTACGCGGATTGTGATTTCGGTGGGAGCGAATTCGAGGAGTTCGATTTCGTCGATTACGAGGACTTTGGGCTTGAGTTCGACGTCTTCGCCGTTGCGGACGTATTCGTATGCGCGGCGCCCCTCGACCTTGCAGGCGGAATATGCCGGGGGGACCTGTTCGATGCGTCCGCGGAAGCTGGCGAGGGCCTCCTCGACGAGGGGGCGTGTGATGTGGTCGGTGGGGAATGTTGCGTCGATTTCGGTCTCGCGGTCGAAGGATGGAGTGGTTGCTCCGAGGGCTATTGTGGCGACGTATTCTTTGGTTCCGGCCTGGAGCTCCTCGATGCGCTTGGTTGCGCGCCCGGTGCAGACGATAATTACGCCAGTGGCGAGGGGGTCGAGGGTGCCGGCGTGGCCGACTTTGATTTTGCGCATATGGAGACGGCGGGAGAGGGCCCCGCGGACGCGCTTGACGGCGTCGAAGGAGGTCCAGCCCAGGGGCTTGTCGATGTAGAGAAGTTCGCCGGAGAGGAAGTTCACTGGGATATAAGAATTATAGGAGTTATAAGAATTATGAGATTTATGAGATTTATGAGATTTATGAGATTTATGAGATTTATAAGTTTTATAAGTTTTATAAGTTTTATAAGATTTATAAGTTTTATACGATTTACGTTAGAATAGGCCGTAGTTTTTGGCGATGCAGATGAGGCCTACGATGAGGCAGTAGATGGCGAACCAGACGAGTTTTCCTTTGCGGACTATTGCGAGCATCCACTTGCAGGCGGCGCAGCCTACGAGGAAGGATGCGAGGAATCCTACGAGGAGGGGAGCCCAGCCTATGGCGGTGTCGGGGGCTCCGGCGGCAGCTGCGGCGGCCTCGGAGCCGAGGATGTCCTTGAGCTGGAGGAGGGCTTCTCCGAGGATGGGGATGATTACCATGAGGAAGGAGAAGCGTGCGACTTCCTCGCGCTTGTCGCCGAGGATGATACCTGTGGCGATGGTGGTGCCGGAGCGGGAGAGGCCTGGGAGGATGGCGACGGCCTGGGCGCAGCCGATGATGAAGGCGTCGCGGTAGGTGATGTCGCGGGGGGTGTAGGGTCTGAGGGCTCCGGGGGCGGTCTCGTCGAGGGGCCGGGTGCGGTAGAAGTAGGCGAAGGTGAGGAGTCCGGCGGTGATGAGGAGGCACCAGCCTACGACGCTGAGGCCCTGGCCGAAGAGGTATTCTTCGATGGCGTCCTTGAAGCAGAGGCCGACGATGAGGATGGGGATGCAGGATACGAGGATGCGGCAGACGTACCAGAAGGCGGCGTCGCGGCGGAAGGTGAAGAAGCTGACGATCATGGGCCGGAGTTCGTGCCAGAGGACCACGACGGTGCTGAGGACGGTGGCGGCGTGGAGGATGATGTCGAACTCGAGGCTTTCGGCGCCGTCGAGGCGGAGGCCGAGAATCTGGCGAAAGATTTCGAGGTGGCCCGAGGAGCTGACGGGCAGGTATTCGGCAAGGCCCTGGACGATGCCGAGAATGAGGGCTGTGATAATGTCCACTGCGGAAAGTGAGAGAGAGGGGGGTTACTTGGGTTTACGGGCTCCGAAGGAGCAGATGATGGCGGCGGCCATACCGGCGAAGCCGAGGAAGGCGACGGCGGGGCCGACGACGATGCGGCGTGTGCTGAAGATGTCGGGGTTGAAGGTGCCGTCGGCGCCGTTAGCGGGGCCGAGCATGAGTAGGAATCCGACGACAATCATCGCGCCGGCGAGGGCCATGGCGATGAAGTTGCGGCGTCCGAGGGGTTTTTCGTCGGCGGACTCGCGCCGGAGGGTTTCTTCGTCTTTTTTCATTATTTGAGGAACATTTCGTCGTAGGATGTGCGGAGCTGGCGGGACGTGGCGAAGAGGGATGCCGCGGCGCAGAGGAGGACGCCGAGGAGGGTGACTCCGGCGAATACTGCGGGCATGACGGTGGGCCAGGGCAAGGCTCCGGCCACGAGGGCGGGCTCGGCCTCTCCGGCCCATAAGCGGAGGGCGGCGAGGACGGCGCAGGCGGCGAGGCCGGCGACGAGGCCGTTGCGGCATCCGGCGAGCACGAAGGGGCGGCGGATGAAGCCGGCGGTGGCGCCTACCAGGCGCATGGTATGGATTATGAATCGCCGGGAGTAGATTGAGAGGCTCACGGTGTTGTTGATGAGCACGAAGGAGATGAAGAGGAGGACGGCGGCGACGGCGAGGAGTACGGCGGTGACGCGGCGGAAGGTGGTGTCGACGCCGCGGATGACGTCGGCCTCGGTGATGATTTCGGCGACGCCGGGAATGGTGCGGGCCTCGAGGACAATGGAGGCGATGCTGTCGATGTTGGCGTAGGCGGGGCGGACGCGGACGTCGAACTCGCTGCTGTAGGGGTTGATTTCGACGAGCTCGGAGATGTCCTCGCCGAGGAGGCGGCTTTCGGCGGCCATGATGTCGTCGGCGGAGGAGAAGACGTAGCTTTCGACGTAGGGGGCGCCGGAGAGGATTTTTTTTGCGGTGTTGAGGGATGCCTCGGGGGCGTCGCGGTCCATCTTGACGATGAAGCCGAGGTTTCGGCGGACGTCGTCGGTGAGGGCGCGGCCTGTGAGGGCTGTGAGGGCTACTATGCCGAGGAGGAGCAACACGAGGGCTACGCTGACCACTGATGTGACCTGCGAGCCGAAGGTGGAGATGCGTTTGGAGCGGTTTTGACTCATTTTTGTACGCCGGTGGGCCCGACACGCGCACGGCGAGGGGCCGGGGATTCCTAAATTCGTGCAAAAATAGGGAAAAAGCCTTGGTTTTCCAAGGGTTTTTAGTTAAGAATGTGGAAAATCGCCCCCGCAGGGGGGGGATTTTCCACATTCTATGGGATAGGGCTTATAGGCCTAATAGGCCCAATGGGCCTCGGCGCATTCTCGGACGGGGCGGACAGCTCGGAGGGCTCGGACTTTTCGGACCCATCCGACCCGGCGGACCCATCCGACCTATTTTTTAACCCCGGGACGGGGGCAAAATTCAAGTTCACCCGTTCGGGGCGGACGCGCCATGGCGCGTCCCTACATAAATTATGGAGGTGAAAGTTCTTGGAATTTTCACCTCCATAGAATTTTGACACATCCGCTTTATTCTTCGTCGGATTTGGTGTACTGGTGGTCTTTGATTTTCTGGACGAGGAGGTCGGTGGAATGTACGCCTACTTCGCGCCAGACGGTTTTTCCGTTCTTGAACATTATGAGTGTGGGGACGGAGCGGACGTTGTAGCGGTCGGCAAGTTCGCGGTTGCGGTCGATGTCGACTTTTATGATGTTGGCCATGTCGCCTACCTGTTTTTTCGCTTCTTCAAGCATGGGGGCCTGCATTTTGCAGGGGCCGCACCATGTGGCGAAGAAGTCGACGAGCGTGGGGCGGTCTTCGTTGATGAGTTTTTCAAAATCGGTCATAGTTGTAGTGGTGTTTTTGGGGTTTGGAGTATAACGCGGAGGGGGAGGGAATTGTTTTAGAGAAGTTAGAAGTTTGAAGTTAGAAGTTTGAAGTTAGAGTTGGGGCGGACTTTTCGGACCCGGCGGGGCCATCCGGCCCGATTCGGGCACCCCGTTAGGGGTGATACATTGGTAGCCCGGGGGGAATTAAGGGGGCGGGGGCGGAAGGGGGCAAAATTCAGATTCGCCGGTTCGGGGCGGACGTGCCATGGCACGTCCCTACTGGTTGTCAACAAATTATAAAGGCGGAGGGGAGCGGGAGGGAGAAAATAAAAAAAATCCGCGGCCCGGAGGGGGCGCGGATTTTTTATTAACAGGGGATTGTAGAATTAGCGGATGTAGACTTTGGAGGTCTCGTTGCCCTGGCGGCGGATGTAGATGCCGGGGGCGAGGGCGTCGGATGTCATGCGTACGCCCTGGAGGTTGTAGAACTCAACGGGAGCGTCCTCGACTCCTACGCCTTCAACACCGGTGGTGATGTTGCCGGCGAAGCTGAAGTCAATATTGTGCGTTAAGGTGTCGCAACTCTTGGCGGAAACTGAACCGGTGTAGGGATGGTTGGGATCGCCCTGCACTGACGAATTTACCTGTTCGCCGGCCTTGTGCATTCCGCGGACGAGGGAGGTCGTACCTGTTTCGAAGGCGAACTCGGTTGCCACGGGCACATAGAGGTGGAAGGTTACGGAACCTGTCACGGTCTTGCCCTCGAGATCAGCCTTGGTCTTTCCGCAGAGCACGTGGTGGAGCTGGATGGCCATGGACTTGCCGGTGAAGGCCTCGTAGTGCCATTTGTCGAGGTCGGTGAAGCCCTCGATGTTTCTGTTCTTGTCGTCTTTGAAGTCCCACATGAGGGGCACGCCGTTCTTAGCCATATGCTCGTGGCCTTCGGCTACGTGGGAGTGGTCGTTGGGGTTGTCGATCTTGACTTCATAGCCGATGTAAGCGGCACGGCCCTGGGTCATGATGTCGCGGAACTCGAACTTCTGATGGAGAATGAGGTCGACAGTGAGACCTTGGTTGCATGCGGTGCCGCTATAGAATGCGGCCACGTCGAGCGGGGTGTCTTGGCTGGTCTGCATGGTGGGGAGCTCGTTGGCGTCGATCTTCAGGGGCTCAGTCTTCGTGCGGGCGAAGATGAGGCCGGGCGAGGTGTAGGTCACTGTGACTTCCATCTTGTCGTCGTCGGCGGCGTTGGCGTGGTCGATGCCCTTGATGACAGCCATGCCGGTAGTACCATACTTGGTCTCGCGGATGGAACCGTAGCTTACGGTCACCTGGTTGCTCTTCTCGAAGACGACGCGAGCGCCGTCAACGGGCACGTACTGGTCGGCGATTGTCTCGCCGCTCTCGTTCTTTGCCGGCTCAGTCAGGCCTTCAACATAGAAGGGATAGACATTGCCGGGGTTGACAGTAACGGCAGTCGAGTACTGGTTGACGTAGGGATAGTGCATGATGTGGGACTCGCGGAAGTGACCGAGATGTTCGGGGGCCTCGACGTCGGCGTAGATCATGTGGACGGAGGGCTCGATGGTGACGATAGGATCGCCTGCGGCCTTGATGTTGCCATAGTAGTTGTAGTTGATGGACTCGTCGGATCCCTTCGGACCCTGGGTGTATGTAGCCTGGTAGGCGTAGGGACGTTCGATTACATGCTTGGCATTATTGACGTCGGTGATGCGAATCCACAGGTAGCCTCCGTCGATTACCTTGTCGGTGGCGTTGCCCTCGGAATCAAGCTCGTAGAAGCTTTTGGGAAGTTCGGCAACGAAGTGGTAGCGAACGCCGGAACCGACATTGTCAATTGCCTCCGAAGCCTGCCAGTTGAGATCGTTATGCTCGTCTGTGAACTGGAAGGTATAAGGCGATTCGGTCGGTATTTTCGTTTCGTCAGCGTTCTTGATAAATGCCTGGATTTTGTATGTGGATTTATCATTAGAGGTCCACCACTGATAGCCGTCAGCCTTGGGATAGGGGTCGCCGCCCTTATCCCAGAAGTCGAAGACAACCTGGTTTCCGGAAAGCTCTGTGAATGTCTCAATCCAGACGAGCTGGCGGACAACGTCCACCCAGATGCGGGAGCGTTCACCGAACACGAAGTTGGTGGAAACCCATTCGGTCTGATCGGGCTTGGAATCACGGTACTGGAAGGGAACGGGGACGCCGTCGCGGTTGAGGGTACCCATGCCCTGACCGACGGCAGGAACGAATGCGTCCTTCCAGAACTCGCCGGTGTCAGTGTCGGAGAGGAAGGAGAAGTTGAAGTGACCGTGCTCGTCGATGTCGCCGAAGACACCTCCCGTGACGGGATAAGGCTTCTCGTTGAAGAGATGTTCGTTGTCGTTACGGCCGAGGTCGTAGTAGTAGAGACCGGGCTGCTTGTCATCCTTTACAAGCTTCTGGAAAGTATGCCACTGTTCGTTAGCGCTTTGGATGTCCTTAGTGTCGTCGGGGTCAGCGATGATGGAGCCGAGGATGTAGAGGTCGGGCCAGACAACGGGCTCGTACCAGATCTTGAGACCGGTAATCTCCTCCGAGTTCTCGGCCTTGATGTACTTTGCCATCACGCGGCCGCGGGAGATGAGCTTGAAGTAGTTGCCGTCGGTATAACCGGGCTTGCCCTTCATGTAGGAAGGCTCGGCCATATGGATGTAACCGTCGCGGACGGGCTCGAAGGCATTGGCGGCGTTGAAGAATGCGGAGTTGGTGGCGCCGCGGGAGATGAGGAACTCGATGGGGTTATCGGCGGAAGCATTGGTGCCCTGCACCATATAGTAGTATACACCTTCAGCCTCGTCATAGTCCATGGCGATAGGGGTAGCGTTCTTCCAGTCGCCCTCGATAGCGTCCGAGCTTTCGAGGATGTAGAGACCGCCTGCGGGGGAATAGGAGCCCCAGCTGTCGAAGACAAGGTTGCCGTTGTCCTCCTTTACGTAGATACAGTTGCTGCCGTCGGTGGGCGCCTGGACAGTCACGGTGTTATAGAAGCCCTGATTATTTTGGCGACCGACCACGATTTCGGTCTGGTCTTCGTTGACGGTGAAGCGGTATACGAGGGGATCGCTGCTTACCTTGACGATGGTACCGCCGAAGTGGACATGGCCGTCGTATTCGACACCGAGGGTGCAGTCAGCGTTTTCGAACCAGCTGCAGGCGGAAGCGTCGACATAATATGCCTTACCGGCCTCGAAGACGTTGGTCTCGACGTAATCCTCGGGAGCAACCCAGAGGATTTTATTGACGGGGTCGTACTTGATATAGCCGGGTTTGGGGAGCTTGAGGTCCGAGCCGTTATTGCCATTGTCATCATTGACGTTTGAAGTCGAAGGCTTTTCGGTTGGGATGGGATCGCAGGCAAACTTGTGGTTCCACATGTCCATGTTCCAGGAAATCATGAATTGGTCGCCGGTTTTTGCCGAGGTTGCGTCCCAGACGTATACGCCTTCAGACTCGTTCCATGTCATTTCCTTGTTCCACTTCTCCACTCCCCATTCGTTGTCGCCTATGAAAGCGGCGCGGATGTAGAGTTTGGTGTCGCTGAAGCTCTTGGGCTCGTACCAGATCTTCATCTCGTTCATGTCGATGAAGATCTTGCCGTTTTCAGCGGGAGCCTCCATGTTGTTACCTCTCGACCTTTTAATCTTTACAGCATTGGCTTTCCCCACAGGAATGCTTGATGCGCCGTCGAGAGAATAAATACCGTCATCGTTATTGGAATCGGTAATTAAGAATTGGGCCTTAGAGAGGACATCGAAAGAGAACACGCCGTCGGTTCCGGAGAGCTGCGCCCAGGTGTTCCAGTCGTTGTTGCAGGCGGGGCCTTTGGCGTAGAGAGAGCCGGAGTAAACGCCTTCTTCTTTCTTCGTGTAGGTGTAGGTGATAACGTCGGAGGATACGCCGTCGAGGATAGCCACGGCTTTGAGAGTCGTGGTAGCGGTAAAGGAGAGAGGGGAAGAGTACTTCGAGCTTGCAGCTGAAGGCTCGGTGCCATTAGTGGTATAATAGATGTCGCACGCGGGAGTAGCCGAGAGGGTAACGCTTACGCTGGTCTCAAACTCGCCGCCTGCGGGATTTGCGGTGAGAACGGGCTTGGCGCCGGGCTCTTGGTAGTTCTCGGTAACAGTATAGTTATACCCTTTGTTGTTATACATCTCTCCAAGGGTATAGAGAGCGCCATTCTTAACGTTGGTTCCCTCTATGTCTCGTGACTGGTCGGTTTTATCGCCGAGCCAATTACCTGTGTTGTTCGATTTGAAGAGCATGTTGCCGGCCTTGGTAACGCCTTTCACTTCGAACTTATAGTAACCGTTGGAGAGCTTGGTCGTATAATGTTCGTAAACACCATTCCATTTGCTGTCGGAGCTACCAAACAAGTAGACATAGACATCGCTCCATGCAACTGTACCGGGATTGAGGTAGAAAGTGTAGTCGGTGGGTTCAACAGCGGGTTCCTCGTACCATATCTTCATCTCATTTTTGTCGAAATAAATAGTACCGAGAGCGGGGAGAGTCAAATCTCGGCCATCACCGCCGCCAGTCTTGATATTCTGAGATGCAGGTTTGGAGTCTGGAAACGTCAGTTTGCCACTTTCTGCCATGTTTTGGTAACGTCCATTCCAGAAGGAAGTTCCAGTAGTGGTGGAAATCATGAAATCACCGGCCGATGAAGGTTCGTAGTAATAAAGTCGTAAGTCTTCATTATACGGCATCATAACATCCGGATTATTTCCCCAAGCGGAGTTGGTACCGGTGAATACACCACGGATGTACATCTTAGTTTCACCACCGCCCTGAGATTCGTATTTTTTACCGGTTCCATCAGAAGAATAGATATATCCATCTACGACTTTCCCATCTTTGATGTCGGCAGTCTTAGAATCGAAATTTCCTGCTGTTTTATTAAAAAGTATACCAGAAGAGTTGGAAATTGTAGCGTTAGTGATTGTATACTTATAAACGCTCCCTTCAACAAGTTTCATGGCTACTGGCTTGCCATCTGTCGGAGTTGGGGCATCAGCTCCCATATTCCACCAATAGATTGATGGTTGAGTCCAATCCCCACCGGGGCTGTTGAAGTAAATCGTCACATCCTTCGCTGCCGCGGGTTGGGCGAGTGCGAGCAGGCCCAGCACGAAGAGCGTCAGATACGTGCATAGTTTTTTCATTGGTAATTTTTGTTTTTTATTGGTTTTTATTTGTGTTGATTGAATTTGCAGTGAGAATGTGGGGCCGCGGAGGCCGACTCATCAGGAATGAAGGTAAGTGAGGCTGTTTTTCCTGGAATTTAGAGGTTAATAGGCTATGGATCAAATGGCTTGCCGGGATAATACGAAAAAGAGGGCAGCAACGACGGCGAAATGCCGACGCCTGCAAACCCAGTATTTCGTCCTCTCCCGGACTAAATTCGAGTGCAAATATAGGATTTTTTTTTGGATGAACCAAAAAAAAATCAGTTTAGAGTGTAGAATTCTTGCTTCGCTTCACTTCGCAAGCGCCCTGTGGGCGATGACTTTGCTTCGCAAGCGCCCTGTGGGCGGGGAGGGTTTGAGGCTCGGACGGCTCGGACAGCTCGGACTTCTCGGACGGTTCGGACCTCGGACAATTCGGACCCATCGGACCCGGCAGATCCATCGGACCTATTCGGGCACCCCGTTAGGGGTGATACAATGGTAGCCCGGGGTTTCAACCCCGGGTTGGAGAGGCGTGCATTTATCCCCCCGGCGGTGGCGGGGGTGGTGGGCGGGACGCACACCGCCGGGGGCGTTGGAAGGGGATGTGCCCCACCCCCCCCCGGCCCCCCCCCCCCCCCCCCCCCGGGGGGGGGGGGGGGCTTAGTCGCAACGCGACCGGGATTTCGTCCGGAATGCGGAAACAACTCATTCGCAAGACTATTCCACAAAACCCCTGCCAACTCCGAATCCAGGACATAGTGTCATTATTTGTCACAGAACAACTGCCAACAACCGCCAATTTGTCGTGCCGGAGCACGGCACATAATTTTTAATTCTTAATTTTTAATTCTTAATTCATATTTCGTATCTTTGCAACACTATGAGTGATTTCATCGTCAGCGCACGCAAATACCGCCCCGCGACCTTCCGGTCGGTCGTCGGGCAGAAACATATCACCTCGACGCTCCAGAACGCCATCGAGCGCGGCCAGCTGGCCCACGCCTACCTCTTCTGCGGTCCCCGCGGCGTAGGCAAGACCACCTGCGCCCGCATCTTCGCCAAGGCCATCAACTGCCTCGCACCCGACGGCGCCGAAGCGTGCAACGAGTGCGAATCGTGCCGCTCGTTCAACGAAGGACGTTCGCTCAACATCCACGAGCTGGACGCCGCGTCGAACAACTCCGTGGAGGACATCCGCACGCTGATCGAGCAGGTGCGCATCATCCCGCAGGTGGGCCGTTACTCGGTGTTCATCATCGACGAGGTCCACATGCTCTCGGCCGCAGCCTTCAACGCCTTCCTCAAGACGCTGGAGGAGCCGCCCGCCCACGCCATCTTCATTCTGGCGACCACCGAGAAACACAAGATCATCCCCACGATCCTCTCGCGCTGCCAGATCTACGATTTCAACCGCATCCGCGTCGAAGATTCGGTCGAATACCTCAAATACATCGCCTCCCAGGAGGGCATCTCGGCGGACGAAGAGTCGCTGAACCTCATCGCGCAGAAGGCCGACGGCGGCATGCGCGACGCGCTGTCGATGTTCGACAAGGCCGTGTCGTTCTGCGGCACGGCGCTGGACTACCGCAACGTGGCCCAGACGCTGAACGTGCTGGACTACGACACCTATTTCAGCGTGACGGAGATGCTGCTCGCGGGCAACTACGTCGACGTGCTGGTGGCCTTCGACAGCGTGCTGTCGAAAGGCTTCTCGGGCCAGACCTTCATGTCCGGCATGAACCGCCATATGAGGGATCTCCTGATGGCCAGGCAGCCCGACACGCTGCGACTGATCGAAATGACCGGAACGCTGCTCGAACGATACCGGACGCAGGCGGGCGCCTGCAGTGTCGAGTTCCTGTTCGGAGCCATCTCCGTACTGACGGAACTTGACGGGAAGATCCGGCAATCGTCGAACCAGCGATTGCTTGTCGAGTTGGGCCTGATGAAAATCGCCGGACTCGGTCAAAAAAAAAATGACACCCTGACATCTTCCGGGGAGTATCCGCTTCCCGAACTGACACCCCGAACGGCGGCCGCGGCCGTCGCGGCGACGCCTGCGGCGCAACCGCAGCCCGACCCGGCGACCCGCCCCGGTCCGAATCCCGTTCCGGCGGCTCCGCAGCAATCCGCAGCGGTTCAACCCGGGCAGGCCTCACAACCGGCGTCCGCGCCGATTCCCGCCCCGGCTCCGCAGCCGGCCGCACCCCGGCCGGAAACGCCGGCGCAATCCGCAGCCGCCCCGGGACCCGCTCCCGCTCCGGCCGCACGGCCCGAAGCGTCCAAACCCGCGCCCCAGCCCGTGCGGAGGCCGCTGATCTCGGGAACCTCCCTTTCGGAACTGCTCGCCTCGGCGGGCAGCAATCCGGACGAGGAGCCTTCCGAGCAGGAAACGGCCGAACCGGAGGTCGCGACGATCGACCCCGAGTGCGAACGGAAACTGGAACGCGCCCGGGAAAAGATCCTGAACCTCATCCGGGAACGACGTCCGCGGTTCGTCCCGGCCTTCGAACTGATGAGGGTGCAGGGCAACACGATCTCGCTGAGCGTGCCGACGAGCGAACTGCGCGAAGAGATACTCCGCAGCAAGACAGGGATGCTGATGCGCATCGCCGAACTGGCGGGCATCACGGGAGCGATCGAACTGGAAGTGGTCGTCAACGAGGAAATTCGGGCCGCACGCCCGATCAAACTCGAAGACCGGGTGAAATACATGACGGAAAAGAATCCGCTGATCGCGGAACTCCGCAAAGCATTGGATTTGGAAGTGGAGTAACCCGCTTAAAAAGCGGGATTTATGGGCGATGGAGCGTCAGACGGAAGCAGATTCCGAACTGCGCTTCCACCGAAAAACAAAGTGAAAATTAAATAACGCAATAATGGCAACAAAGAATTTCATCGAAGAACTCGAATGGCGCGGCATGATCCACACGATCATGCCCGGAGCAAAGGAACAACTCGAAAAAGAACAGACGACGGCTTACCTGGGCATCGACCCCACGGCCGACTCGCTGCATATCGGCCACCTGGTGGGCGTGATGATCCTCAAGCACTTCCAGATGTGCGGCCACCGTCCGCTGGCCCTCGTGGGCGGTGCGACGGGCATGATCGGCGACCCCTCGGGCAAATCGCAGGAGCGTAACCTGCTCGACGAAAAGACCCTGCGTCACAATCAGGAGGCGATCAAACGCCAGCTGGCCAAACTGCTCGACTTCGACTCCGACGCCCCGAACGCCGCCGCGCTGGTCAACAACTACGACTGGATGAAGGAATTCACGTTCCTCGATTTCATCCGCGACATCGGCAAGTGCATCACCGTCAACTACATGATGGCCAAAGACTCCGTGAAGAAACGCTTCAACGGCGAGGGCGACGGCATGTCGTTCACCGAATTCACCTACCAGCTGGTTCAGGGCTACGACTTCCTGCACCTCTACGAGACGATGAACTGCAAAATCCAGCTGGGCGGCGCCGACCAGTGGGGCAACATCACCACCGGCACGGAGCTGATCCGCCGCAAGCTGGGCGCCGAGGCCGAGGCCTTCGGCATCACCTGCCCGCTGATCACCAAGGCCGACGGCACGAAATTCGGCAAGACCGAGAGCGGCAACGTATGGCTCGACCCGCGCTACACATCGCCCTACAAGTTCTACCAGTTCTGGCTCAACGTCAGCGACGAGGACGCCAAACGCTACATCAAGATCTTCACGCTGCTCGACCGTGAGACCATCGACGCACTCATCGCCGAGCACGACGCGGCTCCCCACCTGCGCGTATTGCAGAAACGGCTGGCCGAGGAGATCACCTGCATGATCCACTCGCACGAAGAGTACGAAAAGGCCGTCGAGGCCTCGGCCATCCTCTTCGGCGGCGCCACGTCGGAGGCTCTGCACCGTCTCGACGAGCAGACCCTGCTGCAAGTGTTCGAAGGCGTGCCCCAGTACCGCGTGGCCCGCACGGAACTCGCGGCCGGCATCCCGTTCGTGGACCTCTGCGCCGAGAAAAGCGACATCTTCGCCTCGAAAGGCGAGTGCCGCAAGCTGGTGCAGGGCGGCGGCGTGTCGCTCAACAAGGAGAAGCTGGCCGACGCGATGCGCCCGGTGACCGACGCGGACCTGATCGCGGGCAAATACCTGCTCGTGCAGCGCGGCAAGAAGAACTACTACCTCGTGATCGCCGAATAGGATGGAATACCGGATCGTTCTCCAGCGCATGGAGTTCCGGGCGCTGCACGGCTGCTACGAACTCGAACGGAAGGTCGGCAACCGCTTCACGGTCGACCTGGAGATCACGGCCTGCCTGGGCGACGCGGCCGCCGAGGACAGCGTCGAACAGACGGTCAACTACCTCACGGTCTACGAAGTCGTCTCGCTCCAGATGCGCATTACCCAGCGCACGATCGAGCGCGTGGCGATGAACATCATCGAGGCGGTCTACGCCTCGTTCCGGCAGGTCCGGCACGTAAAATGCACCGTCTCGAAACTGGCGCCCCCGCTCGGCGGCAAACTGGAGAAGGTGAGCGTCGTACTGGAGAAATAGAAAACTGCGCGCACGCGGCTGCGTGCGCGCAGTTTTTCAAATAGAACCGATATATGCATCATTCACACGGCCGCGCAACGCTGGGCGGCAAATTGAGCGCCGTGCTCGTCGCGGCCGGAAGTTCCGTGGGGCTGGGAAATATCTGGCGGTTCCCCTATGTCGCCGGAGACAACGGCGGCGGAGCTTTTCTGGTGATTTACATTCTCTGCGTCCTGCTGCTGGGACTGCCCATCATGGTGGCCGAATTCTCGGTCGGGCGCGCCTCGCACCGCAATGCCGTGGGAGCCTACCGGGCGCTCGCCCCCAAGTGGAGTTTCCTGGGCTACAACGGCGTCGTGGCGGCGTTCCTGATCCTGGGCTTCTACTTCGTGGTGTCGGGATGGACCGCCGAATACATGGTTCACTCCGTGACGGGAAGCCTTGCCCGGTACACCACCGCCGACGAATACAAGAGCGTTTTCGAGAATTTCATCCAGAACCCGTGGCGGCCCGTGCTCTACACCGCGCTGTTCGTGCTGGCCACGCACTTCGTCATCGCGATGGGCGTGCAGAAAGGCATCGAACGCTCGGCAAAGGTGCTGATGCCCCTGCTGTTCGTCATCCTGATCGCACTGTCGATCCACTCGCTGCTGATGCCCGGCGGCGAGGAGGGGCTTCGGTTCCTGTTCCGGCCCGACTTCTCGAAGGTGACGCCCTCGACGGTGCTCGTGGCGCTGGGGCAGGCCTTCTTCTCGCTCTCGATCGGCATCGGCACGATGGTCACCTACGCCTCCTACTTCAACCCCGACACCAACCTGCGCCACACGGCACTCAACGTCACGATCCTCGACACGCTGGTAGCCGTGCTGGCCGGCGTGGTGATCTTCCCGGCGGTGTTCAGCGTGGGCATCGAACCCTCGTCGGGACCGTCGCTCGTATTCATCACCCTGCCGGGCATCTTCAACTCGATGCCGCTGAGCATGGTCTGGTCGTCGGTATTCTTTCTGCTGCTGGTCGTTGCGGCGCTCACCTCGACCATCTCCCTGCACGAAGTCATCACGGCCTACATGCACGAGGAGTGGCACATGAGCCGGCGGGTCGCCGCATGGTCCACGACCGGAGCCTGCATGGCGCTGGCCGCCGTGGCATCGCTGTCGCTGGGCGTTCTGAAGGGATGGAACATCTTCGGACTCACGATTTTCGACTCGCTCGACTACCTCACGGCCAACATCCTGCTCCCCGCCGGCGGATTTTTCACCTGCATTTTCGTCGGCTGGCGCCTCGACCGGAAAATACTCAAGGCCGAAATCAGCAACAACGGCACGCTGAAATTCCGTATCTACGGGGTGTTCATCTTCCTCGTGCGCTACGTCTGCCCGGCGGTGCTGCTGCTGATCTTCCTGGATAACCTGGGCCTCTTTTAGCGGCCCGCACCGATCAGAACGAAACCCAAAACCTACCGAAACCATGAAACGATTCATTGTCCTGCTGCTCGTCTGCTGCCTCGGCGCAGCCGTTACGGCCCGCCCGATCCGGGGCACGGTCAAATGCGCCGGGACGCCGGTCTCCGGCGTCACCGTCACGGACGGCCACTCCTTCACCGAAAGCGGCGCCGACGGAACTTTCACCCTCGACGCCGACGACGACGCGCTGTTCATCAGCATCGTAACCCCTTCCGGCTACCTGGCCCCCATGGAGCAGGACATCCCGCAATTCTTCCGGCCCTACGCCGCTTCCACGAAGCGTTACGATTTCGAGCTGCGTCCGTGGCCGGCCACGGGCGAGGTTTACGAATTGCTGGCGATCGGCGACCCGCAGCCCAAAACCGCGGCGCATTTCGACCGGCTCCGAACCGAGATCATCCCCGAACTGCAACGCGCGACCGCCCTCGGGAAGCAACGGGGCACGGCACAGGCGGCGCTGCTGCTCGGCGACATCGTCTGGGACTCTCCGGAGCTGTTCGCCGGCGTCCGCGAGCAGTTCGCATCGCTCGGAATACCGGTCTACGGCGTGATCGGCAACCACGACCACGACCGGAACAAATACACCGACCGGGAGGCCACGGAGAACTACCGGAACCATTTCGGCCCCACCTACTACGCCTTCGACATGGGACGGACCCACTACATCGTCCTCGACGACATCGTCTACCACGGAGCGAAGAAATACGACGAGCAGATCGACTCGCTGCAACTGGCCTGGGCCGCGGAATACGCCCGGCGGCTGCCCGCCGGGTCGCGCGTCTGCGTGGCCATGCACGCCCCGGCCATGAAGGCCTGGAAAGGCAATCAGGTCATGGAGTCGGCCGCCAGGCTGATGGACGCCTTCGCCGGCCACGAACTGCATTTCATCACGGGACACACGCACGTCAACTCGAACTACGACATCCGCGAAGGAGTGGTGGAGCACAACGTGGCACAGATCTGCGGAAATCTGTGGTACGACCCGATCAACAAGGACGGCACGCCCAAAGGCTACCAGCTCTTCCGCGAGTGCGGCGGAGAGTTCTCGTGGGAGTACCGGAGCCTCGGGTCTCCGGCCGTACGGCAACTGCGGGTATGGCAGCCCGGGCAGGTGGAAGCGTTTCCCGGAAGCGTCGTGGCCAAAATCTGGAACTGGGACCCCTGCTGGACCGTCGTCTGGTACGAGGACGGCCGTTACCGCGGCGCAATGCAGCGCATCCAGATCATCGACCCCGACTATGCGGCGCATCTCGACTCTCTGAAAAACGCCGGGCGGAAACTCGCCAAATCGCAGCATCCCCGCATCTCGGACTTCTATTTCAAAGCGCGTCCTTCGGCTTCGGCACAGACGATCGAGGTAGTCGCCACGGACCGTTTCGGACGCCGCTATTCGGAGCGCATCACGCTCGAAAAGGCCCAATGACCGGCCGAAGCGGCGACAGCTGAACAAGTCCGGGCGAGCGGCGGGAACGGATCAGACGAACGAACGCCGGACAGCAAAAGAACGAGGCGGATGGAATGTACTTCGGTACTGTCCATCCGCCTCGTTTAAAGGATGTGCGAAAGATCGCCGCCAGAAAGCGGCAATCAGTTGATATTGCGCCGGTCGGGTTCGTGGTCGGGCGAAGCCGCCTCCATGTCGATCTGCAACTTCACCATGTTGATGGCCGTGGCCGCAGCCTCGTCGCCCTTGTTGCCGTGACGGCCGCCGCAGCGGTCGAGGGCCTGCTGCATGTCGCCCACCGTCAGCACGCCGAAAGCGATGGGCATGTTCCACTGGATTTGCAGCTGCGTAATGCCCTGCGTCACGCCCTGACAGATGAAATCGAAGTGGCGCGTGTCGCCCTGGATAACGCATCCGAGAGCGATGACGGCGTCCACGTCGGTATACTCCGCGAAGAACTGCGCGCCGAGCGAAAGCTCGAACGTGCCCGGGACATATTTGACCTGAATATTCATATCGGGGCACCCGGCGGCACGCAGCGTGCGCACGGCTCCCTCCAACAGGGCCTCGGTGACCTCGCGGTTCCACTCGGCCACGACGATACCGAACCGCATGTCAGCGGCCGAAGGCAGGGGTGAGTCGAATTTGGAAAGGTTGTGATTCTTGGTCGCCATCGTCTTTCGCTATTTGATGCTGCCGAGCAGCTTTTCCGCATCGCGGGCCTCCATCGAGGCGGGATACGAAGTCAAAATCTCTTCATAGAAAGCCGCGGCTTTCTGCTCATTGCCCTGCGCCTGCTCCGCAAGACCTGCCTTGCGCAGGTACATCGGGGCCGTCAGGTTGTTGTCGGCGGCCTTCACGGCCTTCTCGTAGAACTTCACCGCCCTGGCGTAGTCCTGCTGCTCAACGGCGATATCGCCCTGCAAACCGTAGTTCTGTGCGTTGATCAGCTCCCCGGGGATACCTTTCAGCTGCGAGAACTTCGCCAGGTATTTGGCGGCGTTCTCCAGATCGCCCGTACGCAGGTAGCAGATGCCCGCATAATGCTTGGCGAGGTTGCCCGAAGGCGTCGAGCCGTACTTCTCGATCACGTCGAGGAAACCGGCCGCGTTGTCGTCGCCCAGCAGCGCCGTCTCGAAATCGGGGTTCTCGCCTTCGAAACGGTTCTGCGCCTCGGCGATCATCTCGGCGGCCTTCGTGGCGCGGGGCTGGAGGATCAGCGAGCGGTAGCCGAAAACGAGGGCTGCGAGGACGAGCAGACCGAGGAAAACGTAGGACATCGTCCGGCCGTTCCTCTCGAAAAACAACTCCGTTTTGTTCATTGCTTCGCCGAGGGTTTCCTGCTCGGCGACGTTCTGCTTTGCCATATTGCTTATTGTGTTATTAGTTTATAATTCATACGATAGTTTGCAAAGATACAAAACTATTCACAATGTGCAATGTCGTGTCCGGATTTTTTGTATTTTTGTCCTATGCATCTGAAGAAAATAGCGCTGCTGAATTTCAAAAACATCTCCCAGGAGGAACTCGCGCTGTGCCCCGGCATCAACTGCCTGGTGGGCGACAACGGCGCGGGCAAAACCAACGTCGTGGACGCCGTTTACTACCTCTCGATGTGCAAGTCGTCGCTGCCGATGACCGACGGGCAGAGCATCCGCCACGGCGCCGACTTCTTCCTCGTCGAAGGGACCTATGCGAGCGATGCCGGCAAGCGGGAAACCATCGTGTGCAGCTTCTCGCGCAAGGGCGGCAAGGTGCTCAAGCGCAACGGCAAGGAGTACGAACGGCTTTCGGACCACGTGGGACTGATTCCCGCGGTGATCGTGTCGCCGGCCGACAGCGCGCTGATCTCGGACGCCGCCGACGAGCGCCGACGCTATCTCAACGCCTTCATTTCGCAGCTGGACCGCGCCTATCTCGGTTCGGTGATGCGCTACAACGCCGTGCTGGCCGAACGCAACCGCCTGCTGAAAACCCGGCCCGACGAAACCATGCTCCAAATCTACGACATGCAGCTGTGCGAACACGGCAAGGCCATCCACGCCCGGCGGCAGGAATTCGCCGAGCGGCTGCAACCCGTGGCCGCGGCCTATTACAGCATCCTCTCGGGCGACCGGGAGCAGATCGAACTGCACTACAAATCGGAGCTGAACGACCGTCCGTTCGAGGAGATACTGCTCGATGCGCGGCAGAAGGACATCGTCAACGAATTCACGACGGCAGGCATTCACCGCGACGACCTGGTGCTGAAAATCGGAGGTTATCCCCTGCGCAAATACGGGTCGCAAGGACAGCAGAAATCCTTCCTGATCGCCCTCAAACTGGCGCAGTACGCCGTCGTCGCCCAGACGAAGGGCGAACGCCCGATCCTGCTGCTGGACGACCTGTTCGACAAGCTCGACGCCGGGCGGGTCGAACAGTTGATCCGGCTGGTCTCGGACGACACCTTCGGGCAAATCCTGATCACCGACTGCAACCCGACACGCCTGAAACGGATTCTCGACAAGGCGGGCGGCGACTACACGCTCTTTTCAGTCGCCGAAGGCGCCGTGACGCAGGAGCGGGCCGCGGCGGAAGATCCGGCGGAAGGCCCGGCCGGGAATGCAGCTGAAAACGCCGCAAACACCCCGGAGAACGCCGCGGAAAATACAACGGAAGATTCCGCGAAAGGCGCGGAAAAAGAGCGATCCGTACCCGAATCAACCGACGAACAGCCATGAGACGAACCAAAACCATGCTGATGGGCGACCTGCTGGAGGAGTTTTTCAAACGCCCCTACATCGCCGAGAAAGTCGCCGAAGGCAAACTGCCGGACACATGGCGCGAGATTGTCGGCGACCGCGCCGCGGATGTCACCACCGAATTGCGGCTCGAAAAGCACATCCTGTACGTACGCATACAGTCGAGCGTCCTGCGCTCGGAACTTTTCTACCAGCGCGAGGCGCTCAAGGAGGAGATAAACCGCCGTTCGGGCGTACGGCTCGTCAACGCCGTCATCATCCGGTAAGTCCGGGTTCGGCAAAAAAGCATACCTTATATAATATATATGAAAAAAGATGCTCCTTTTCGAGGAGCATCTTTTTCTCTATGGCGGGAAGGTTCCATTCGCCCTCCCCAATACGGCCCGGCCTTATTTGATGATCACGGCGCGGTTGGCCTTCTGGTTGTTCTCGTAAACATTGGCTGCGTTGCCCTTGCCTTCGTAGGTCAGCTGTTTGGGGTTCACGCCGCATTTTACGAGGAAGTCGTAAACGCTCTTGGCGCGGTTCTCGGCAACGCGCTTGTTGCCTGCCGCCGTACCCGTCTGCTGGTCGGCGTGGCCCTCGATCTTGTAGACCCGGTCTTTCGGACCGCTCTTGATCAGGTCGGCCATCAGTTCGAGGCGGGTCTTCTCCTTCGGCGTCAGCTTCGACATGCTGTAATCGTAGAAAATGATCGAAGTCGGGCTGAGGGTGTTCACCTTCTGTGCGGCAGCGGCCTCGGCGGCGGCTTTGGCAGCAGCAGCGGCGGCAGCGGCTTTAGCGGCGTCGGCCTCGGCCTCGGCAGCCTTCAGTCTGTTGGCCAGATCCGCATTCTCCGACCGGGCGGCTTCGAGGGCGGAATTGCCCGCAGCCACTGCATTCTGGAAAGCACGGATGTCATCGGCCGTATAGCCCGGAACGCCGCGCTCCCAGCCACGCTGGTTGAAGCGGTAGGTGATACCCACCGTAGCGGAAAGTCCGGCCAGATAAGAACCGTTCATCTCCGCAGGGCAAATATCCGACTTGGCGAGCAGCCCCTTGAGTTCGATATTGAAATCGAATGCCGGCGACAGGCGGAACTTGCTGAGCAGACCCGCCGTGAAGGCGAACTCCTGGCGCGAACCGGATGCATTCTCACGCTGGCTACGGTCCGTGAAGTTCGAAGCCATGTAACCGAAACCGGCGAACGGCACGGCATACCACGCACGGTCGGCACGGTAACCGCCGATCCAGTTCGAGGCGTTAACCATGAAATCCAAGTGTCCGAACATGTACGGCCACGTCATCTTGCCGATCTGGGAATCGAAATTGTTGAACCATCCGCCCTGCAATTGAGCGCGCATACCGAAGACCGGATGCACCCACTTCGTCACCGACAGGTTGCCCTCGAAACCGAAACGGTCGCCCCAAGAGCCGGAGTTACCGCCGTTGGAGAAGGCTGTGCCGGTTCCGAAACCGGCCGAAATCTCCCAATTATCCCAGAATCCGTTCGACACGAATCCGGCAACGCTCGGCTTCTTCGGCGTTCCTTCGGCAAATGCGGCAGAGGCGAAAGCCACGAGCAAAAAAGTCAAGAAAATCTTTCTCATAATATTCATCTTTAATACGTCTTACATACTTGTCGTAAAAGTACACAATTTTTGGCGTATAGGTCATTTCGGGTGCTAAAATCGTTGTAATACTGGTGTCTGTCAGTA
>ERZ825137.650-NODE-650-length-48371-cov-4.454880_pt1 | contig 48371 bp, 36 predicted proteins | sample MGYA00519873_ERZ825137 | MGnify/ENA primary metagenome ERZ825137 (study PRJEB31778, sample SAMEA3449190) | human gut metagenome | biome: human gut; feature: human-associated habitat; material: faeces | place: United Kingdom | collected 2010/2012 ...
CACATAGACATCGTTCGCACCGGTCTCCATGACATCTTTTAATGTTCCGAATGGTTCATCGTCCTCTGTTACAACCTGGATACCGATCATATCGGCGATAAAATATTCATCCTCTTCCAGTGCCACCGCATCTTTTCGTTCTACCAGAAGCGGGCATCTCTTATAACGCTCAATATCATTTATATTATCAATTCCTTTGAATTTCAGGATCACAAACTGTTTAAAGAATTTGACCCCCTGGATCTCCAGAGGTTTTTTCTCTCTCCCGGTGTCTAACAGCACATGCTTTAACGTCTTAAAACGCTCCGGGTCATCTGTAGTCGGAAATACTTTGACTTCCCCGCGCACTCCGTGTGTCGAAGTGATGACGCCTACCTGTAACAATTCTTCCATAGATACTCCTTTTCTTATATGTTGCGGGCATTTCTATACCGCCCTTTTCCTCTTTCATAACAGATACTGTTCACATACTCTGATATAAGATAAGCGGGACAGACCACAAGCGGGCCTGTCCCGGGACAAAATGGGAATCCCCATTAGTTATTTAGTCCATGATATCTACGATAACTTTCTTATCTTCCTTTGCTGCTGCGGCTTTCACGACTGAACGGATTGCCTTTGCAATGCGGCCCTGTTTTCCGATTACTTTTCCCATATCAGATTCAGCAACTCGTACTTCCAGAACTGTCGTCTTCTTCTCTTCGCGTTCATTTACAACAACGCTTTCTGGATCGTCGACTAATGCTTTCGCAATTACTTCAACTAATTCCTTCATAAATGCACACCTCCAGTGGCATAATTATTTCTCGATGCCTGCTGCTTTGAAAATCTTGCTTACTGTTTCTGTCGGCTGTGCACCGTTTGAAAGCCACTTGGCTGCAGCTTCTTCGTCGATTCTGATTTCCTTAGGCTCTGTCATAGGGTTGTAGTAACCGATTTCTTCTATGAATCTGCCGTCTCTGGGTGTTCTTGAATCTGCAACAACTATTCTGTAAAAAGGCTTCTTGTGAGCTCCCATTCTCTTTAATCTGATCTTTACCATTATAATTTCCTCCTAAATATTAACTGTTTGAATATATCTAAAACTGTTTAAGTTTTTGAACTAAAACATTCCCTTGAAAGCGCCTTTTCTCTTGAATTTGCCTCCCGTAAACCGCTTCATCATTTTTTTGGTATCCTCATACCTCTTGATAAGGCTGTTTACCTTTGCAACGGTCTGACCGCTGCCTGCCGCAATACGCTTTCTTCTGCTGGAATTAAGTATTGACGGGTTATCTCTTTCCTGTTTGGTCATTGAAAGGATAATGGCTTCCATCTGAACGAATTCCTTTTCGGCTTTTTCCATGTCGACTTCCTGTTTCTGCTTGGCGATGATGAAATCCGTGCGCTCCAGATGCTCCTTGCCCGTCACCTTCTTTGAGGTGCCCCTTTCCATCTCCAGACACTCAGCCAAGACGGTCTGCATCTCGCTCATGGTTTTCTCGTTCAACTTGCAGGACTTGCCCGTGTCATGGTTCATCCAGTCCCATACTATATGGGCGTGAAGGTTGGGCTTCCATGTGGTGGTGTCTCCGGGAATGGCATAGTGCCCCTCGTCACGGTGGATGAAGATTTGCAGTGCCGTGATTCCCCAACGTTCCTTACACACCTCGCTGAAACGGCGCAACTGCTCCATCGTGGTATCATCCTTGATTACCACGACACCCTCTTTGAGCGGTGTGCTGCCGCGCACGACGGTCACCTTTCCCGTCTTCTTGTTCACACGCTCACGGTCTTTGGTCTGCATCGCCCGACCTGTCTTTTCCTTTACCATAGCGGCTATCTGATTGTAGCGTTCCGACAGCGATGTGCCGCCGAAATCAGGTGCTACCCATGCCTCGTTTGCCGCCAAGAGGTCGGTTCGGACATAGAACTTTTCCTTGCCGATATGGGCGAGGTATTCCGCTGTCCGCCTGTTGTGCGCCTCGCTGCTTCCGATGTTGCAGGGCTTGATGTTGATTGATGTCTTCTGTGCCATAGGCATGATGATGTTTACAGATTTACAATAGGGAAAGGGTCATTAGGGCGGAGCCTTAATCGGAGGGTGCAGGGAGAGGGTCACTTCCTGCTCGGGGTTCTCAGGGGTCGAGACCTCTGAGCGGAGTTTCCAAAGAGGGGGTCACTCTTTGGTCAGGGGTGTTGGGGGCTGACAGCCTCCGACCGGGTTCTTAGGGCAGAGCCATAAGTGGGACGGGGCAAAGCCCAGCCCCTCGGGAGAGCCCACAACTACGGAAGCGAAGCGTGTAGTTATAGTGGGCTATACCGGGACAAGTCCGGTAGCTCACACCCCGCAAGCGGAGAAACGTCCAAATCTGCGCTCTGCACCTTTCATTCCCCTGCACCTTATTCCAGGTCAGCTTCACCGCCAATCGTTCCGTCCTGCGTCTCTTTTGGGCTTTCCGCACCGTTCCCGTCAGGTGCTCTGTCCCCACTGTCTATGATAGGGAGATTCCCGGCTTCGTCTGCCTCCCACATATCAGACGGTGGATAATGGCAGTCATCATCCGGTCTGTCGGCTGACGGGTTGGAAGTTTCAGACGAACAGAGGGAAGAAGAAAGGACTGCTGCGCCTGCCGCCATGCTGTCCGCTTCCTGTCCTTTGGCTCGGCTGTCATCCGCTGCGGCATTCTGCCTGCTTTCTGACGGCAAGCTATCGAAAACAGGTGTCCGCACATCGCCCGTCTGTCCTTTGGTGGTCGCCGTAGGTCTGACATAATGGGGATTGGTTATGAGGACACCCCCGACATACCAGCCCGTGAGAAAATGCAGGGAATGGACGGAAGTGCGGTTGTTGGTTCGGGTGGTCAGCATACCTAACCTGTTAAGGCTGTCGATTAGCTTGCCGATGGTCTTGCGGTTGCAGCCAAAAAACTCTGCCAGCTCCACATCGGAAGCTGCCACCTGTCCCACCTCCAAAACAATCTCAACGCCCTTGATTTTATAAACGGTTCTTTCCCGTACCGCACCGGTCATCAGCCGATACAGGCACTTCTGCCTGAAAGTGGAAGATTTGCCTTCCAAAAGAAAATTCCACTGCCCGGCTGAAAGAATGGTGCAGTAGTGTATGGTCTGTTCCTCTTTGTACATAGTCTATGATATTATGGTGTTACAACGGTCATCTATCTGCCTAAGCCATATCCACGTTCAGGCATATAATACTCCCTGTCTGCCGCTATGCGGTTCAGTACGTCCTGCAGGCGGTCGAGCTGTTCACTGTCAAGCACACGGATGGCGTTTATCGTTATCCGCTGTGTGGCTATCCTGCGGTGTTCGATGTTCGTTTCGTTCATTGCTCCGTCACCGTCCGCATGGGCAGAACGGAGATAGGCATTGACCGCTTCCGTCTGTTCTTTGGACGGATAAGGTGCTGCCCATTTGTCTTGGATGTAGTCTATCATCCGGCTGACCGCTTCGGCTAAAACAGGGTTCTGCCTTTGCAGCATGGTTACAAGTGTCTCTTTCTCCATAGTACACTCATTTGCTGTTCAACTCACGGAGACGGTTTGCCGCCTCCGTTCTGATTTCTTCCTCCGACATCACTTTGACACCACGCACCCAATCAAGCAGGGCTTTCTTCTCGAAGAAAATCAGTTTCCCGGCTGGCTTGAAATACGGTAACTGGTTCAGGTGCGTCATCTTGTAAAGGGTACTTTTAGCAATGCCGAGGAAGTCGGCGGCTTCTTCAAGGTTCAGGACTTCCTTTGCTGCATAGCAGATGTTCTCCAGCTTGTCGATTCTCTCCTGAAGGGTGGCAATCTTGCGCTCATGCTCAAGATTCATCTTGGATTGTTTGTTCTCTGTCATCGTCTTCTATTTTATGGTTTTACTTGTTGATTCGATACGCAAATGTATATCGTTTGATTTGAAAAAATGCGATTTTCGCTATCTTGAAATAATTGATTTATAGATGTTTAATTTTCCCATCTGACGGGATTTTCCTCTGCCTGTCGGAAGATTATCTGTCGGTCTGTCAGATACTTTTTCGGTGTCAGTCTCGGCTAACTTCCGATATTTGAAGATACACGGCTTCCGCTTTCCGGCAAAACTTCTGGCAGAATGTCCGTACAACCCGACACATTTTCTCCTGACGTGGCTGTCAGAAGCCACGAAACAGATTTTAACATGGCTTTTTAATGCCAGCCTGTCTAATCGGGACAAAAATCGGTTTGTGTTATCCACCGTGGTACAGGAAAATAAAAAATGCACTATAGATGTGAACTTTATGCGTTTTGATTCGTTTTTGACGGGACAAATTTGTACCTTTGCACCTGAGTAACAGATATTCAGATACGGATATTCGGAGCAAGGCGTTCTTGATTTCATTTTCCTGTGGTTCTGTCCCGTTTTTGTCCCTTCGGGGATTTGTCTCACGGAACAAAATTTTGTAAGTAATTGGTTTGTAAGTGGTTGAGCAACCAAATAGAGGCAGATTTTCGCTAACCACCAGATCGGATCCTTATGGATTATCCGTTTAGGATATTTATCTCAAATATAAACAATACTAAAAAAGAAAGCTATGATGAAGAAAATATACCCTCGCACCCGTGATATGCAAACAATATATCTGAACGCCGTAGTAAAAGATGCGTCCATTGAGATTGGCGATTATACAATTTACAATGACTTTATTTCAGACCCTCGTTTGTTCGAACAAAACAACGTATTGTATCATTATCCCATTAATCACGAACGGCTAATAATCGGTAAGTTCTGTTCCATTGCTTGTGGAGCGAAGTTCCTGTTCAATTGCGCTAATCATACACTAAAATCCTTATCTACTTACACGTTCCCACTATTTTATGAAGATTGGGGACAGGATAAGGTAAGTGTAGCTTCCGCTTGGGATAACAAAGGCGACATCGTAATAGGCAACGATGTATGGATAGGATTTGAAGCAGTAATTATGGCAGGTGTACATATTGGCGATGGAGCTATTATCGGTGCAAGGGCAGTCGTGACAAAAGATATCGAACCTTATACGATTGTCGGAGGAGTCCCGGCAACGGAAATCCGTAAACGGTTCAGTCGTGAGGTTATTATCAAGCTACAGAAATTGCAGTGGTGGAACTGGCCCGTAGAAAAGATTAGACGTGCTATTCCGGCAATACAGTCAGGCAATATAGATGAATTAATAATTATATAACAATTATATGTACAATGGAACAAATTAATCTTACATTCATTCTAAATTTCCTTTTCGGCATACTTCCCTTTACAGCACAAGACGGCTTTCAAGAATGGAAAAACATGTCAGAGTCAGAAAAGGAAGTTTATACGTTAGAACAAGGACAAGACATACTAATCAGACATATGTCCGAATTTAACCGCAAAGGACTTCTCCACCAGTTTACCAATACAACTTTTGAACAAGAAGATAAGCAACTTCGTTCAGAAAAGCATTTTGCCGATAGCGAAAAGAACCTGCTCAAGCTGACTTTCTTTCCAAATGTGAATTCTAATACAAAAATGAGCCACCCATCAGATGAGGTTTCAGCTTCTGTTGATTTCGATCTGAATACCGGCACCCTTAGAGGATACACCTGACTCGATGAAACATGGCTTCTCGTCATCAATCACCGAGGGCCCAGACCGGATGAATACTATAACGGATATTCACGTAATAAAGATTAATCCCGTTATAAAGAATTGATAAATAAATGTGCCAAAGTTATTCAATATCTTGAAGCGGATTGTTACCGCCCCGATGGGAACTATACAATAACAGAATGCCCCTATCAGTTGGACGACTTATATGATTCCGTTTCGAAACATAACGGAAGGGCTTATTACAGCGTATGGTTCTTTTACAACTATAACACAGAGCAACAAAAAGAAGAGCCACTGCAAAAAGCTACTCTGCCATCAATTCTCTATGGAAAGATACAGGCGAAATGTGGAGAGTGGAATTCGAGAACAGTAAATAATATATACTCTTAACTAACTCTTATCAATAGGGTCACATCCTTATTACAAGAATCATTCGAGTTGGTTTTTACTTCTTCATTGCCAATTTTCGTTCTCTCAATCAATCACCCATTCCTTTCGGTGCACCGCTGTTTTGTTCGGATCGTAATACAAGGCAGCAGTATCGGGAATGGAAATTGTATAGATTTTACGGCCTTTATTATGTAAGGAATATTCTCGCAACCAAGGATTCGCTTCACGCAGTTGCGAAACAGTTAAACCGTATTGCTTGGCAAAAGTTACCAAATTAGTGATCGCTGAATCCACCTTTATCTCCGTTGAAGGGATTACCGGATAAAGGTTCTCCCTTTTCAAAAGGAAACCATAACGGGACGGATTCTTAAACACTTCCTTTATGGCAAGGATGCGGAACATATAACGGGATGTTTCTGGAACTAGCCATAAATCGGTAGCTTTACTCACCTGCTGGCGGTTCAGTTCCTGGCTGATGCGACCTTGCCCGGCATTATAACTGGCAGCCACTGTCAACCAATCCCCATATTTTTTGTAGGCATCTTTCAAATAACGGCATGCGGCACGAGTGGCTTTCTCTACATGATAGCGTTCATCTACATTCGTATTGATTTCTAAACCGTAATCCCGCCCCGTACCTTCCATAAACTGCCACAGTCCGGAAGCTTTAGCGGGCGAACGGGCTAAAATATCCAAACTACTCTCTATCGTCATTAAATATTTGAAATCATCGGGCACTCCCTCTTCTTTCAGAATAGGCTCTACAACGGGAAAGAAACGGTTTGCCCGCTTGATAGTCAGCATGGTAGTGGAATGCATATAGGTAAAGGCTGACAATTCCCTATCCATCCGTTCACGCATATCGGCACGAGTAAGCGAAATATTTTTCCCTGCAAACTCCGTTTGAGCGGGCACCGATGGGGAAGCTACACAATAAGGGACTTCCGATTTGGGAGAATGGTTTACATCTTGAGCTTCATGCGACATGCAAAACGGCACGCATATACAGACGGCAATAAGCGCCAAAGGCGATAAAATATGTTTCAAATCGATTCGTTTCATACTATTTTACTCTATACTCAATAAAAAACAACTAGCAAATACTTTGTTTTTACAAGCTATTTTATCCTGGTCCCGTTCCCTTCGAACTTTATTGCTCTGCTTCCCGCCATCACAAAAAGAAAGCTTCTATCCAGACAAAAACGCTTGTCAAAGTCTTATTTCATGCAAAAGTAACTTTTTATACCTAATAAATCGGCCTTTTTTTTGATTAACCTGCATTTTTTCCGTTTCTTTGCAGGTATTAAATAAACAAGCGCACAGAAATGAGCCCTTTGAACTTCACCCACATTCTGACACAAGCAGTAGATGAACTTTCGGAAAGCGCATCGTATCAAGGTCTATTCCATCAACATAAAGATGGCGATCCGTTGCCTTCTGCTAAAATCTTACGCAAAATCATCGAATTGACCCGTTCTATTCTTTTCCCGGGTTATTACGGAAACTCTACGGTAAACAGCCGTACTATCAATTACCATATTGGTGTAAATATCGAGAACCTGTTCAACCTGTTGACGGAGCAAATTCAAGCCGGCCTTTGTTTTGCGTGCACAGAGGAGGAAGAAAACGATGAAATTCAGTGCGATATAAGGGAAAAAGCAGCTAATCTCGCAGCAAAATTCATTAGCAAACTGCCCGAAATGCGGCGTATATTGGCTACAGATGTGGAGGCTGCCTACAATGGCGATCCGGCGGCAACGGATTTTAGCGAGGTAATTAGTTGTTACCCTGTTATCAAAGCTCTGAGCAACTACCGCATGGCACACGAGTTACTGAAATTAGGCGTTCCGCTAATTCCACGTATCATCACGGAAATGGCTCACTCGGAAACAGGTATCGACATTCATCCGGGAGCAAAAATAGGGCATCACTTTACCATCGACCACGGTACAGGTGTGGTTATCGGCGCTACTGCCATTATCGGAAATAATGTAAAGTTATACCAAGGCGTCACCTTGGGTGCCAAGAGTTTCCCTTTAGATACTAACGGCAACCCGATTAAGGGGAATCCACGCCATCCGATTCTCGAAGATAATGTAATTGTCTATTCCAATGCAACCATCCTAGGACGCATTACCATCGGAAAGGGAGCCACCATAGGCGGCAACATCTGGGTAACAGAAGACGTACCCGCCGGAACTAAAATAGTGCAGAGGAAATAATAATAGGAACAGCCCGTTTACAAGCCAGACCTAAAATGAGAGCCGGAGGATGGTATACGCTTGATATAAAGAATAGAGATGAATTTTAAATAGAAAACTAAAAGAATACATTAGAATTGGAGAAGTTAGAGATAGCAAGACAGAGTTATATTCATATAATAGAAGTTATACTATATTAGGAACGAGATAAAATTTTCACTTTCAATTTTTCATTAAAAAGCAACTCGCCGTTTTAAATTCTCAACTTAACATTATTCGAAGGAATCGGGATAAAACAAAACATAACAACCTGCGGAAATTCGCAGGAATCTGCAGAAAAACATAATAAACAATATATGGAAGAATTTGAGTTGATCGCCAAGACGTTTCAGGGACTGGAAGAGGTACTAGCCAAAGAACTAACCGCTTTAGGAGCAAATAACATTGAGATAGGCCGCCGCATGGTGTCCTTCACAGGAGACAAGGAAATGATGTACCGGGCAAATTTTTGTCTACGCACAGCTATCCGTATCTTGAAACCTATCAAACATTTTACTGCCAACAGCGCCGATGAAGTTTACGAAGCGGTAAAGTCTATCGAATGGGAACAATACATGAATAACAAAATGAGTTTTGCCGTCGATGCTGTGGTATTCTCCGAAGAATTTCGCCATTCCATGTTCGTAGCTTATAAAGTAAAAGACGCCATTGTCGATTATTTCCGTGATAAAACCGGCGACCGGCCTTCCGTACGCATCAATAAACCGGATTTATCTTTGAACATCCATATAGCACAAAACAAATGTACGCTATCGTTAGACAGTTCGGGCGAATCGCTACACCGCCGCGGTTACCGGCAAGAAGCAGTAGAAGCGCCTTTGAACGAAGTATTGGCTGCCGGTATGATCTTGCTTACCGGATGGCAAGGTGAGTGCGATCTGATAGATCCGATGTGCGGTTCGGGAACCATACCTATCGAAGCGGCTCTGATTGCCCGCAACATTGCACCGGGTGTTTTCCGTAAAGAGTTTGCCTTCGAAAAATGGAACGATTTCGACCAAGAACTTTTCGACAAGATATATAACGATGATTCGCAGGAACGGGAGTTCACACACAAGATATATGGTTATGACAACAGTCCCAAAGCCAACGAGATAGCAACTCACAATATCAAAGCGGCAGGCGTAACCAAAGAGGTAGTTTTGAAACTGCAACCTTTCCAGCAATTCGAAGCCCCAGAAGAAAAATCCATTCTTATTACTAACCCGCCTTACGGAGAGCGTATTTCTACCAATGACCTGCTTGGCCTATACCAAATGATTGGCGAACGGTTGAAACATGCATTTACGGATAATGATGCATGGATATTGAGCTACCGGACGGAATGTTTCGATCAGATTGGCTTGAAGCCTTCCGTCAAGATACCTCTCTTTAACGGTGCATTAGAGTGTGAGTTCCGCAAATACCAGATATTCAGTGGAAAATACAAAGAGTTCCGTCAGAATACCGATGAAGAGTTTAAGCCCTATTTCGAGCAAAACAATGATTCTCACAGAGCGGAAAGGCATGAACGAGGCTTTAGTCGTGAACGGAAAACCGAATATGGAGAAAAGAGAGAAGCTGGCGAACGCCGATCGGACAGAAAGGAACGCAGCTTCGATCGTAAAGAGCATTCATTCGGAGAAAATGAACGCAAATATGAACGGAAAGAACGTTCGTTCGACAAAGACCGCAAGTATGGCGACCGCAACAAGTCTTTCGACAGAAAAGAACGAAGTACAGGTAGAAGCGAACGGAACTTTGACAATAAAGAGCGCCCTGTAGGAAGCGGTGAACGCAACTACGAACGGAAAGAACGTTCGTTCGACAAAGACCGCAAGTATGGCGACCGTGATAAATCTTCTGACAAGAACCGTAACTACGGTAGCTCTGATAAATCTTTTGAAAGAAGAAGCCGACATACCGAAAGAAACGAAGGAAACTCCAACCAAAGTTCTGACAGAAAAGCCCTTTCTTCCGAGAGAATACACAAACCCGGGGAACGGAAAAGAATTCCACGGAACGAACAAAAAACGGATATTCATAACACTCAAGATAAACAACAAGACCAAGGCTATGAAAAAAAGGACTAATTTATTATTGCTACTATTCACTCTATCTGCAATGGTAATGATGGCACAAGAGAAAAAGAGCTTCACATTGGATGATTTGATTCCGGGTGGAAGTAATTATTACAATTGTTCTCCCAAAAATCTGTATGGAGTACAATGGTGGGGAGACGTATGTATCAAACCGGATATGGAAGAAGTGAAAGCTATCAATCCGAAAAATGGAAAAGAGAATACTCTTTTCACTTTAAAAGAGATAAACGATGCGATCGAACATGGCGAACTGCCTTATAAACCGATCCAACCGCTAAAACCATTACATCATTTGATGGATGCTTCCTATCCGTGGGCAGATCAAAACGTAATGGTATGCCAGTTAAGCAGCAATGACGGACAAAACCAATATATAGCATACTACGATTTTGCACAGAAAAAAATCATCCGTCTTTTCAGGCTCCAATGCAACAACGGACAATCACCTGCTAACATCGATTTCTGTCCCGCCAGCGGTTATGTCGCTTACACAGCAGGTAACGATTTGTTTGTAGCTCATGAAGGAGATTACAGCACAATGGTAAATCCGGTTCTCATGGGTAGCAACGGAAAAGAAAATACAGAAAAAAGCATTGTATACGGCCAGGCCGTACACCGCAATGAATTCGGAATCATGAAAGGCACATTCTGGAGTCCGAAGGGAAACTATCTTGCGTTTTATCGGATGGACCAAAGTATGGTGACCGATTACCCTCAAGTGGATATCAGTACCCGCATCGCCACATTAGTTCCCGACAAATATCCGATGGCTGGTATGACCAGCCATAAAGTAACCGTAGGGATTTACAATATACGGAACGGGCAAATCGTTTATCTGAAAGCCGGAGACCCAACAGACCGCTATTTTACCAACATCAGTTGGAGCCCGGACGAAACAAAAATCTATATGATAGAGTTGAATCGCGACCAGAATCACGCCCAGCTGGTTCGTTACGACACCACTACCGGTGATAAGGAAGAGGTTGTATATGAGGAAACACATCCCAAATATGTGGAACCGATGCATCCGCTCACATTCCTGCCGTGGGACAGTTCGAAGTTTATCTACCAAAGCCAGCGTGACGGATACAACCATCTCTACCTCTTCGACACCCGAAGGAAAATGTATCCGGAGACTCGTAGCGCTGCTGCCGGCGGAACATACCGCCAGTTTGTGAAAGTGCAACAACTTACCCAAGGAAACTGGCTGGTACAGGATATCGTCGGATTCAATGCAAAAAAGAAAGAAATATTGATTCGAAGCACGGAAATCTCGCCTTTGCAATCGAATATTTACGCTGTGAATGTGAACAACGGGAAACGGCGCACCATAGGCAACAGCGAAGGAATCCACCAAGTGCAGCTTTCAGAAACAGGCAGTTATCTGATTGACAGATACACCACTCCGCAAGTACCTCGCAATATCGATTTGGTTGCCACCGCCACAAACAAAACACGGAATCTGTTCTCGGCCGATAATCCGTGGGAAGATTATCAGGTACCTGAGGTGGAAGTAGGTACCATTCAAGCAGCCGATGGTAAAACAGACTTATATTACCGGATGATTAAACCAGTCAACTTCGACCCGAATAAGAAATATCCGGCAGTAGTTTACGTTTATGGTGGACCTCATGCACAAATGATTAATGCTTCATACCATTACGGTGCACGTGGATGGGACGTATATATGGCACAAGAAGGTTACGTAATGTTTACGGTAGACAATCGCGGAAGTGAGAACCGAGGAATCGAATTCGAGAACTGCACATTCCGCCAGTTAGGAGTGGAAGAAATGAAAGACCAGATCAAAGGTGTGGAATTCCTGAAATCTTTGCCTTATGTAGATAGCAACCGCATAGGCGTACACGGATGGAGTTTCGGCGGTTTCATGACGACCAACCTGATGCTTACCTACCCCGATGTATTTAAAGTAGGCGTAGCCGGCGGTCCGGTTATCGACTGGAAATATTACGAAGTAATGTACGGTGAACGTTACATGGATACCCCGCAAACCAATCCGGAAGGTTACAAAGGTTCGAACCTGAACGAAAAGGCGGGAAACTTAAAAGGCCGTCTCCAAATTATTTATGGAGGCAACGACCCGACCTGTGTACCGCAACATACCCTTTCCTTCATTCGAGCCTGTATAGACCGAGGCACACACCCCGACCTGTTCGTTTATCCGGGGCAAGGACACAACATGGTAGGAAAAGACCGTGTACATTTACACGAACATATTACACGGTATTTCAAAGATAATCTAAAATAAATACAGAAAAACAGATTTATCGGCGAGATTCCGGGTTAACCTCAGGCTTCTTTCTATAAAAACAGAAACCTGACGAACTGAGAAAAAAGATTCATCGGTGGAAACTCATGATTATCTGCATTCAAAAAACAAAAACTTAAATAATAAAACAATGAAGATATTACTGTTAGGTTCAGGCGGGCGCGAACATGCGTTAGCTTGGAAGATAGCTCAAAGTCCGAAAGTAGAAAAACTTTATATTGCTCCGGGTAATGCCGGCACGAACGAAGTCGGCACGAATGTCAATATTCCCATGAGCGAATCTTTCGATGGTTTAAAAGATTTCGTATTGGCCGAAAACATCGATATGGTAGTCGTAGGTCCGGAAGAACCGCTTGTACGAGGCGTTTACGACTATTTCCGTAATAACGGAGAGCTTTGTGACATTCCGGTCATCGGTCCGTCTAAAGCAGGCGCCGTACTCGAAGGCAGCAAAGAATTCGCCAAAGGTTTCATGCAACGCCACCATATCCCCACAGCTGCATACAAAAGCATAACAGCCGCCAACTTGGAGGAAGGACTTGCTTTTCTGGAAACATTGGAAGCGCCGTATGTACTGAAAGCCGACGGATTATGCGCCGGTAAGGGAGTATTGATTCTTCCTACTCTGGACGAAGCGAGGAAGGAGCTGAAAGAGATGCTGGGCGGCATGTTCGGCGACGCATCGGCTACGGTAGTAATTGAAGAATTTCTGAGTGGCATCGAGTGTTCCGTATTTGTATTGACCGACGGGAAAAATTACAAAATCCTTCCCGAAGCCAAAGACTATAAACGTATCGGCGAAGGAGACAAAGGGCTGAATACCGGAGGTATGGGTTCCGTTTCGCCTGTCCCGTTTGCCGACGCTTCTTGGATGAAGAAAGTGGAAGACCGCATTATCCGTCCCACAGTTGAAGGATTAGCCGAAGAGAATATCGACTATAAAGGATTTATCTTCTTCGGACTAATCAATGTGAAAGGCGAACCGATGGTGATTGAATATAATGTACGCATGGGAGATCCCGAAACGGAAAGCGTCATGCTTCGCATAAAGAGCGATTTGGTAGATTTATTAGAAGGCGTTGCTACCGGTACGCTCGACCAAAAGACATTGGAAATAGATGCTCGCACGGCGGTATGCGTCATGCTGGTATCCGGCGGATATCCGGAAGCCTATAGAAAAGGCTATCCTATGAGTGGGATGGACAAGGTAAAAGATAGCATTTTGTTCCATGCCGGCACCGCACTGAAAGACGGACAGGTAGTGACCAACGGCGGACGCGTGATTGCAGTCAGCTCTTACGGAAACAACAAAGAGGAAGCACTGGCAAAATCATTCGCCAATGCCAAACTGATAGAATTCGATAAAAAATATTTCCGTTCGGACATCGGTTTCGATTTATAATTCACCGAAGATATCCGGCAACCTGTCCGGTTACAACAACATATTCCAAAGAGTCGGTTGAGAAAGACATCCGGTATGTAACAGCATGGTTGCCATATGTTTTAGCGAAACCAAGATAAATATAGCATTCGTCAATGACAAGGAAACGATACATTCAAGAGATGATTACCACAGGAAGACTCACTCTCCCTGTGGTAATCATTGTTATCTCCCTTTTATGGCTGATAGGTAGTTTCTCATCTATAAAGGGAGTAGACAGCAATGTCTTTTGGAACGAGCTATTGGAGATTTTGCAAGGATCTTTTCTAAGAAACCTCAGCGGATACATTCTGCTGGGGGTAGCAACCATACAACTTTTAATACTTCACAACACCTTTGCATTAATCCGTACCCATACCAATTTTTACCTTACCTTATTCATCCTGTTTGCCGGTTTGTTGCTTCCGCAAACTTTAAATGTGGCAAGTATCATTGTCCCCTGTTTGCTTCTTGCCACCCATAACCTGTTTAAAACGTATCAGTTGCAGCAACCGGTAGGATATGTGTTTCAGAGTTTCCTGTTCATCGGACTGGGAAGCATTTTATTTCCTCCGTTACTTTATTATGTTCCATTTTTATATGGAAGTCTGGGAAGTTTCCGTTCGTTGACTTGGCGAACCTTTTTCGCCGGACTGTTAGGAATATGCCTTCCTTACTGGATATTGTTCGCGTATGCCGCTTGCACGGAGAATATGGAATTGTTCTATGCCCCCTTTCTGAAACTGGCTCCCGAACTTCCGTTCCGTTTCGAAGAGTGGACGCTTTCGAGTATACTCTCATTGAGTTATATCCTGCTCATCACCATCGCCGGCAGTCTGCATTGCTTGGTCAACAACTATGAAGACAAAATCAGAACGCGCGCTTTCTTGTCTTATTTCATTATCCTGCAAATTTGGACACTTCTGCTCATATTCGGGTTGCCGCAGCATCTCAACATCTTATTTCCCATCCTCATTACAGGATGTTGTATTCCGGGAGGTCATCTTTTTGCACTAAGCCACACTAAAACCAGCAACTTATTCTTTATAATTTGCGTTATATTATTTATCGCTTTAATCTCGTACAATATATGGATGTATATGCACAATATCTATTAGATTACGGTTATTTCGGCATGTTTCTGGCAGCAGTATTGGCAGGTTCGGTTATTCCGTTCAGTTCAGAAGCCGTTCTCATCCTGTTTATCCAAATGGGACTCGACCCTGTGCTTATCACCCTTTCCGCAACAGTAGGAAACGTAGTAGGCGGAATGACTTGCTACTGGATTGGGCACTTGGGAAACATGAATTGGATAGAACGATATTTTCGGGTTAAGCCGGAAAAGATTCACCGAGCCGAACGCTTTGTACAGGGAAAGGGAGCTTGGATGGCTTTTTTCGCATTCTTACCCATACTCGGGAGCGCTATTTCTATTGTACTGGGAATGATGCGCGCCAATATCTGGATTACCATATTATCGATGTTTATCGGTAAACTCCTTCGTTACGCCTTGCTAGTTTTGGCAACGGAGGGATTGATACAACTCTTTTAAACGACTGGTATGGAAATAGAACTTACCAACGACGGCAGTCCCACTTTGTTTGTTCCCGAACTGAACGAACACTATCACTCCACCAAAGGAGCGGTAACGGAATCGCAACATATTTTCATCCGTATGGGGCTGGAAGAAAGTGCAGCTCCCGCACCTCGGGTTTTGGAAATCGGCTTCGGTACGGGATTGAACGCATTTCTCACCTTACTGGCTGCGAACGAGATACAAAAAGACATACATTATACAAGCATAGAACTCCATCCGCTACAGGAAGAAATGATCCGTCGGCTTGATTATCCCACCTTGCTGGCTGCGGAACGGACAGACCACTTTTATGCACTTCATCGGGCGCAATGGAATGAAGAGGTACCGATCAATTCACATTTCACCTTATATAAAATAGAAGGAGATTTCACAAGCTATACTTTTTCCGGAAAATACGATGTGATCTATTTTGATGCTTTCGCACCGGAAAAACAACCGGAAATGTGGAATCAGCTTTTGTTCGACCGATTATTTGCATTATTGAATCCTGCAGGTATTCTCACTACTTATTGCGCTAAAGGTGCAGTACGCCGAATGCTCCAAGCCGCCGGATTCAAAGTGGAACGGCTTCCCGGACCACCCAACGGCAAACGGGAAATATTAAGGGGAAGAAAAGAATAAAGAAAAGGAGTAATAATTGGTCAGAGAAGCTGAACGAGAAATAAAACCGAATCGTTCTTCACAGTCCTCATTAACCGATGACAAATAATACATATTTGAGAATGGAAAATCCATTCGAACAGTTAGGTGACAAAAAGGTTCTGTAGTAAAAAGATGAAATGAGAACATTTATTCCACACTTTGAAGTGGGACGTTTATGCAAATGTAAAACGATTAATGAATATACAATGAAGCAAACTTTATTAATTCTAATTGCAGCCGCTTTCTTCATGGCCTGCACAAGGAAACAGCATAACCAAGACGAACGGACTATCACCGTCACGATAGAACCGATACGTTATTTTACCGAGCGAATTGCCGGAGACAAATTCAAGGTTGTCAGTATGGTTCCTGGAGGAAGCAGTCCGGAGACCTACGATCCCACCCCTCAACAATTGGTGCATCTTTCGGGCAGCGAAGCCTATCTACGCATCGGTTACATCGGTTTCGAACAAACCTGGATGCAACGACTCGCCGAGAACGCTCCTAAAATGAAAGTGTTCAATCTATCACAGGACGTCCCTCTCATCAAAGAAGAAGGGCACCGACATGGAGACCATTTCCACGCCGGCGGAGTGGAGCCGCACATATGGAACTCACCGGCCAATGCCCGCATCATTGCCCGGAATATTTACCGGGCATTATGTGAGCTAGACCCTGCTAACAAAGATTTCTACGCCCGGAATCTGGAGAAGTTGAACCGCGAAATAGAGGAGACGGACCATGAAATACGCACATTACTCAGCAAACCGCACGACAAATCTTTCCTGATTTATCATCCCGCTTTAAGTTATTATGCGAGAGACTACGGATTGCATCAAGTCTGTATCGAAGAGAATGGAAAAGAGCCATCGGCTACCCATTTGAAAGAGTTACTGGACTTGTGTAGGAAAGAAGGCATACAAACCGTATTCGTTCAGAAGGAGTTTGATACGCGAAACGCAGAGTTAGTCGCTAAGGAAGCCGGAGCACAGTTAGTCTCTATCAATCCGCTGAATTACGAATGGAAAAAAGAACTGATTCAAACCACTAAAGCACTCTGTCATGAATAATCCGATTATCCAACTAAAACATATCGAGGCGGCTTACGATGAGAAGAAAGTACTGACGGATGTCAACCTGACTGTTTACGACAAAGATTTTCTCGGTATTATTGGCCCCAACGGAGGAGGCAAGACGACTTTGATAAAAGTCATTCTAGGACTTCTGAAACCTCAAAGCGGAGAAATCCATTTCTTTAAAGATGGAAAAACCGTAAATGAAATCAAGATGGGTTACCTTCCACAATATAATAACATCGACAAGAAATTCCCCATCTCCGTATATGATGTAATTCTTTCCGGTCTCAGCAAACAAAAATCCCTTATCCAACGGTTCAGCAAGGAGCAACACCGTAAAGTAACCGAAACCATTAGCCGAATGGGACTGGAAGGATTGGAAAAACGGGCCATCGGACAATTAAGCGGCGGACAATTACAAAGAGCACTGCTTGGAAGAGCCATCATTTCGGAACCCGACGTAGTGATTCTGGATGAACCGAACACCTATATTGACAAGCGTTTCGAAGCCAAGCTCTACAAACTATTGGAAGAGATAAACCGCGACAGAGCCATCATTCTTGTAAGTCACGATATTGGTACCGTACTCCAAAATGTAAAGACCATTGCTTGTGTAAACGAAACACTGGACTATCATCCCGATACGGAAGTTCCTACCGAATGGCTGGAAGAACATTTCGGTTGTCCCATCGAAATGCTGGGACACGGTAACTTTCCGCACCGCATCCTGAAATGTCATCACCATGAATAAGGTGAAACATCAAGAAAACACACGGATCTCAGTAGTTCCATGCGTTCGAAACTAAAGTTTCAAACGGTTGGAACTAAAGTGCCAAGCTGTTGAAACTAGAGTGCCAAGCTGTTGAAACTAGAGTGCCAAGCCGTTGGAACTAGAGTGTCAAACCTTCGAAACGGCAATGACAATTCATCGAAAACAAATATTTACAGTAATTAAAGTGATTCTCTATACTGTATGTAGATTCTCTGTTTAGCCGGATACCCTATTAACATCGCCTTCAGGCAATAAGAATCAGGAAGCTGTTTGTTTCTATTCCCGCAAATTACTATCCAGACACTCTTGGCAAATCATTTTACACTATAGGAATTTAATCTCCGCACAGAACAGTGAATAGCATATTATAACAGGACATTCAGCCCAACCCCATCCCTACAGATCGGCTCATGCATACTAGATAATAAACCAATACGAACCATACAGATATCTGCAAAAAGCAATGTCTGGAAGAATCTTTTTTCGAAAACCAATAAATCAAATGACCTGTGCCTACCAGCAAAAAGAACAAGCCTTCACTAAGAATCGACAGAAAAGAAGCTTTTAGACAAAGGGAATATACATACTAGCAGGCAGCCAAGCATAAACCGATGGCAATAATTCGAAGTCTTATCGTTTTTATCATAATTGCAGAGCTTTGCATAGTATTCATTTAGACTATAATAGGCACCTGAAATGAATAAAAGGGTGATTCGATTGGGTACTTTTTCCATATCATTATTATTTGCAGGCAGTTTCCGATAAATGACAGGACAAAAAAGATATGTATATACCACCAAAATATCTAATCACACTCGCTTAAACAATGAAAAGAGACTGTGGCTTCGCAAAAGATTGTTCTGTTTCGCAGCGATTACTAAAAGAGACAAACCAGCAAATAACACTAAATAACAGATATTCAGACGGCACGTATTTATTTCTTTACTATCTTTGCGCCCAATTAATGTTAATGAAACTTTATTCGTTCATGAGAACATACAAAACTGTAAACAACCTGACGGGTTGGTTCACTTTCCTCATCGCAGCTGTGGTTTATTGCATGACTATCGAACCGACTGCAAGTTTTTGGGATTGTCCCGAGTTTATTACTACCGGATACAAATTGGAAGTCGGTCACCCTCCCGGCGCACCGTTCTTCATGCTTACCGCCAATTTATTTTCGCAATTTGTCAGCGATCCAAGTCAAGTGGCACGGATGGTAAACACCATGTCGGCCTTACTCAGTGCCGGGTGTATTCTTTTCCTGTTCTGGAGTATCACTCATTTAGTACGCAAACTGATTTGTCCCGATCTGGAACGGATGAACACAGGCAAACTGATTACCATCATGGGGTCCGGACTGGTAGGCGCATTGGCTTATACTTTTAGCGACACATTCTGGTTCAGTGCGGTAGAAGGTGAAGTGTACGCCTACTCTTCTTTGTTTACCGCTGTGGTTTTTTGGCTTATCCTGAAATGGGAGGATGCCGCCGACGAGCCGCACAGTGACCGCTGGCTTATCCTGATTGCCTATCTGACAGGACTTTCCATCGGCGTGCATTTGCTCAACTTGCTGTGTATCCCTGCCATTGTGCTAGTGTACTATTACAAAAAGAATCCGAACGCTAACCTGAAAGGCTCTTTACTCGCTTTAATAGGTTCGATGGTGCTGGTAGCCGTAGTACTTTACGGAATCGTACCGGGCGCCGTAAAAGTAGGCGGATGGTTCGAGTTGCTCTTTGTCAACAGCCTTGGCATGCCGTTCAACACAGGCGTTATCGTTTACATTATTCTGCTTACCGCCTCTATCATTTGGGGCGTTTACGAAAGCTACACCGAGAAAAGCCGCAAGCGCATGAACATCGCTTTCGTATTGACGGTAGCATTGTTGGGAATTCCATTCTACGGGCACGGCACAAGTAGCATTCTTATCGGTCTTATCGTACTGGCCGTCCTGTTGCTTTACCTGTTCGGGAAGTTTGGAAAGAAGTTTATGGTGAGCGCCCGCACACTGAACACGGCTTTGCTCTGTATCATGATGATTATGGTGGGGTATTCTTCTTATGCACTGATTGTTATACGTTCTACCGCCAATACACCGATGGACCAAAACTCTCCGGAAGATATCTTCACATTGGGCGATTATCTGGGACGAGAACAATATGGAACACGCCCGCTCTTCTATGGACCGGCTTATTCCTCCAAAATCAAGCTGAAAACGGAAGGAAACTATTGCGTGCCCGTATCGGTGGAAGGCGCTCCGGTGTATCAACGCAAGGAAAAAGCTACGCCCGACGAGAAAGACAGCTACGAAATAGTACGCCATAAAACGGATTACGTATATGCGCAGAACATGTTCTTCCCCCGTATGTACAGCGACCAGCATGCTAACGTAAACGGCCATAACCTTTACGAAGAATGGCTGGGTGGTGTAGAGGGATATCAAGTTCCTTACGACCAGTGCGGCGAAACGATAATGGTGAAGATGCCTACCCAATGGGATAATATTAAATTTTTCTTCACTTACCAGTTGAATTACATGTACTGGCGTTATTTTATGTGGAACTTTGCCGGACGGCAAAACGATATACAGGGAAACGGAGAGACGACCAAAGGCAACTGGATTACAGGCATTCCGTTCATTGACAATCTGATGCTGGGCGACCAAAGTCTGTTGCCTGCCGACTTGAAAAACAACAAGGGACGTAACGTATTCTACTGCTTGCCGTTATTATTGGGATTAATCGGTCTCTTTTGGCAAGCCTACAAAGGCAACCGGGGTATTCAACAATTCTGGGTAGTCTTCTTCCTGTTCTTCATGACGGGTATTGCTATTGTGCTTTACCTAAACCAAACGCCGGCACAACCCCGTGAACGAGATTATGCGTATGCCGGTTCATTCTATGCTTTCGCTATTTGGATTGGCATGGGCGTAGCCGGACTGGTACAACTGTTGCGTAAGAAACTGCCCGACGTTCCGGCAGCTGCTTTGGGAACGATTGCCTGCTTGTTTGTGCCTATCCAAATGGCAAGTCAGACCTGGGACGACCATGACCGTAGCGAACGTTATACTTGTCGCGACTTCGGACAAAACTATCTGATGAGCGTGCAGGAAGAGGGCAAACCGATTATCTACACAAATGGTGACAATGATACTTTCCCGCTTTGGTATAACCAGGAGACGGAAGGTTTCCGTACCGATGTGCGTGTATGTAACCTTAGCTATCTGCAAACTGACTGGTACATCGACCAGATGAGACGACCTGCTTACGATTCTCCTTCCGTACCTATTAATTGGGAGCGTATTGAATTCGTAGCCGGAACCAATGAATATGTACCCATCCGCCCGGAAGCAAAGGCACAGATACTCGACTTGTATGCCAGAAATCCGGAAGCTGCCAAGGAAAGTTTCGGGGACGAACCCTTCGAATTAAAGAACATCCTGAAATACTGGGTACGGACCAAAAATGAAGATCTGCACTTCATCCCTACCGATACGGTTTACATCACATTGGATAAAGAAGCTATCAAGCGTTCGGGCATGATGATTCCGGAAACATTTAAAGATAGTATTCCCGACAAGATGGTTATTCCGTTAAAGAAACGTGCACTTTCTAAGTATGAACTGATGATGCTGGAAATGCTGGCAAACACCAATTGGGAGCGTCCTATCTATATGGCCACCACTGTAGGAGAGGATAACCATTTAGGTTTAAGCCCATTCTTCTTACAAGAAGGACTAGCATATCGCATTACGCCATTCAACTTCCAACAATTAGGTTACGGACAAAATGTCCGGGAAGGCTATGCTATCGATACGGAAAAAATGTACGATAACATGATGAATAAGTTCAAGTTCGGCGGCATCGAAAACCCGGGTATCTATTTGGACGAAACCATTACGCGAATGTGTTACACCCATCGCCGCATGTTCAGCCAACTGGTAACACAACTGTTAAAGGAAGGCAAGAACGACAAAGCATTGAAGGCACTTGATTACTGCGAACAGGTGATTCCAAACGAAACTGTTCCGCATGATTTCCAAAGTGGGTCCATGACACTGGCAAAAGTTTATCAACAATTAGGTGAAACAGCTAAAGCCGAAAAAATTCTGGACGCCATCGGTAACAAGTCCGTCGAATACATTACTTGGTATCTGAGCCTCGACAACAGCCGGCTGAGAGAAAACCTCGACGATTGCATGTATCACTTTTTCCTGTTGGACGAGGTAAACAAGACTCTGGCTACCGGACAAAGCAAGTCGGGCATGACAGAACATTACAGCAAAAAGTTCGATGAATTATATGCCTTATATAAAACACGTGTAACTGAAGAATAAGAAGAACACAATGTTTATTGAACAACCACCCAAAATAGTGCGCTGGCTATACCCCGGCGCACTATGGAGAATGGACTCCAACGAGAAAGCAGTTTACCTGACCTTTGATGACGGCCCCATACCGGACATCACGCCATGGGTACTCAACTTGTTGGACCAATACAACATAAAGGCCACTTTCTTTATGGTAGGAGACAATGTACGCAAACACCCTATCGAATTCGAAATGGTGAAAGCACGCGGTCACCGGCTGGGTAATCATACGTACAACCATATACGGGGATTCGAATACCTGACAAAAAACTATATGGCTAACACGGAGAAGGCGAATGAGAAACTCCAGACTGATTTGTTCCGTCCGCCTCACGGTCACATGCGCTGGTTGCAATATGAGGTGCTGAAATGGAAGTATAAAATTGTAATGTGGGACCTAGTAACGCGTGACTATAGCAAGCATCTCAACGGAGAACAGGTATTCGAGAAAGTGAAGCAATATGCCCGCAACGGTTCCATCATCACCTTTCACGACTCCTTAAAGTCCGAACAGAATTTGAAATACGCTCTCCCCCGCTCCATCGAATGGCTGTTGGAACAAGGGTATACATTTAAGGTTTTCGATTAGACCGTTGTCTTATTCAGGTTTGGCACATGACCAAACTTCCATATTTTCATATAGCTGACATAAAAAGCATGGAAACCATGCTATAAGATATAAAAAGTTTAATACTCTTACATTCATATTATAACTATATAAAGGCGACAAATATGAAAAGATTAAACGTATCATTCCAATTGCAATGATGGGGGGATATGTGTATTACACCCAAACAAATCGGACACACTTTTCAATGCCATAGTTAGAAAACATTGAAGTTCTCTCAAGAGATGAATTATATGATAACGGAATTCTTGATCAAGGTTGCGCAACGTGCAAAACCCAGAGTAGTTATGACGGAGTCTTTTTCTATTGTGCATTTTGAAATTCTTCTTATCTCGATACTAGTTGCATAGGCGGAACATGCGGAGCAGACTGATTTTTTAATAACACACACTATGAGAAATATAATTGTTTTACTCTCTGCATTCTTTACATTATGCACAACAGGATGTGAAAACAAATCCGAATTAAACTCATACGATAGAGGTATACAGCAAGTCATTCGTATCCCACACATTGAATGTACACATTCAGACTCTATTATAAAGTACGTCATGGAATTCGCAGACTTACAAGAAACCAACCGTTGGGTGCATTTATCTTTTATTTGGAAGAAACAAACCTACAATCTTTTTTATAATAAACATACCCAACGAACCTATTTGCTATCTCCCGATAAGAAACACGAAAGAGACGATGATATGCGATTCTGGTATGCCCAAACTACCTATAAAGACCAATTGGTTTTCGGAGTCGATCCGATCTGGTTCTTGAATGAACAAAACCGGTTTAGTCTGAAATATCAAGAGAAATACCATTTGAACGATGAAATGCTACGTAATGTAAACGAAAACAGTAACTTCATCATTGCATTCTACACATTAAAATAATTCTCTTCCACTGACGATAAACGTGAATTTTAATACCCAAAAAACATGAAAGCCATGCGGAAAGACCTTACCCGATACATCAAAGCCGAAGCCTCACGCCTCGGGTTTGACGCATGTGGCATAGCCCCTGCCGAAAAGGTGGACGAAGTGTCGTGCAACGCCTTGCAAGAGTGGCTTGCGCAAGGGAAACAGGCAGGAATGGCTTACATGGCGAACCATACAGACAAACGTCTTGATCCCCGTTTATTGATGGAAGGCACACAAAGTGTTGTCAGTGTAGCACTGAATTATTATCCGTGGGTTTTGCTAAAGAAAGAACAGTACCAATTTGCCTGGTATGCGTATGGCAAAGATTATCATACTATCCTAAAGGAAAAGCTTCATGCCCTGCTCTCCGGAATACGCCAACAGGCACCCGAAGTAAACGGAAGAGTCTTCTGTGATACGGCTCCGTTATTGGAACGTTACTGGGCATGGCAAGCCGGACTGGGATGGATAGGAAAAAATACGCAACTCATTATCCCGAAAGCCGGTTCCACGTTTTTCTTAGGTGAAATACTGTTGGATACAAGGCTTTGCTACGATACTCCTCTCCCTAATCGTTGCGGAAATTGTACCCGCTGCCTTGATGCTTGCCCCACTCACGCATTGGAAGCCCCCTACCGTTTGAACGCCGCACACTGTCTATCTTATCTAACCATAGAGAACAAAGGAGATATTCCGGAAAAAACCACCGGAAAGATGGGAAACTGCATATATGGCTGCGATCGTTGCCAACAAAGTTGTCCATGGAATCGTTTCGCCCGTCCTTCCCACGAACCGGAACTAGAAGCGTCCGAGGAATTTCTCCATATGATGCCGGAAGACTGGGACACTCTTTCCATCGAACGCTACCGGGTACTATTTAAAGGTTCTGCCGTGAAACGTGCCAAGTATGAAGGACTGATGCGTAACATCCGTGCCGTACAAAAAAAGAACTAACCTAAACACTCATCACCTTTCATCCGGAAACCGTTCCAACCCATTGTTTTTTGTCTTCTTGCCGGAAGAGTGACAAAAATCTGTCCAAAACAGCAAGCGGTCGATCGGTAGGTGCATAGGAGTCAACAGTCTAAGCGGCAGAGGTTCGGATGGTTGCTAAATATATCTACAAATATTCATACATGTCAATATTTCTTAGATAAAAAGGTTGTCCATCTCCTATTTTCTGCCTACCTTTCCACCGTTTATCGCATCCACATCGGACAAAGAGGTATCATTTACGTACGAATGACAATTCTTCGGAAGTCCCAAAGCGTTGCCTTTACAAATCACTTCGCTACCGGAAACATTAAAACATCATACTATGAGAAGCGTATTATTAAATCTCCTGCTCCTGTGCACAATGATGTCACAAGCGCAAACTATTATCGAGAACCCGACATTCAAAGCGCGTTCGGGCAGCATCAGCAACATCACCAAAATAGAACGAAGCGCAAAAGATACTAAACTCTATATACATGCCATATTCCGTCCCGGTTGGTGGATTATGGTGGAGAAAGACCATTATTTACAAGATGTGTTAACAGGAAAAAAATATCCCATCACTGGAGCAGAAGGAATCACTTTCAACAAAAAAACCAGTATGCCCAAATCGGGAATAATGGATTTCGTACTTATATTCGCTCCACTACCTAAAGAAACACAAACCATTCATTGGATAACGCCGAATGATACGGAAGGCAATTTCTTTGATATCTCGCTCACCACAAAGAAAAAGAAGAATAATTCCCCGATATTGCCTGTCCGAGGCAATTGGTTTACTAATGATTCCCAAAACAGCTGGGTGGCAGGATTTTATGATTCTCTTGCCATTGTACACAACCGAATGTATACTTACCAAAATATCCACAAAAAAGGGAAACGACTTCTGCTCTCGCTTAAGGACAAGTCAAACGGCACAAACAAAGATTTCACTTTGGTTCTTCAAAAAAACGGAACATGCACTTTACAGCAAGAGAATAACGCGCCACAAACCCTTACACAAGAAGACCGACAAGATAAAACAACTGCAGCAGAAGCCGATTTTACCGATTTTTTTCGTACGGACACTGCTTGCATACAAGGTTACATTGACGGATATGATTCTCGTTTAGAATTAAAAACCGGAATGATTTATATGGAAAACATCATCACCCGCGAAGATTATCCCACGGCAGTATCTATCCGACCTGACGGTAGTTTCCAATGTAAGTTCCTCCTCAGCCATCCTATAGAAAAGTATCTGTTACTGGGCAATAACACCATCCCGTTCTATATAGAACCGGGGCAAACCCTTACCATATATATCAACTGGGAAGAGATACTGAACTACAGTCGAAAACGTGATCGTTACGCTTCCATCGAAAACCTACACTACATGGGGGCTTCGGCGCAAGCATCCCGAATTCTGGGCATACACGATTCTTTGCTTTCAGCCTCTTTCAAAGACAAGCTATCAACGTTACAAAAAAAACTCACCCCAGAAGAGTTCCAGTGCTATATGCAACCGAAATTTGAACAATGGACACAAATCACTGACTCGCTATGCAAACTCCATAAAGACTCTTCGAAGCTCGTACATTTAATGCGCAATAAACTGCACATGAAGAGAGGATGCATATTATTTGAGTTCCTGTTATCGAGAGAATTTTTATTAAGAAAAGAGCCCGACAACAAAACATTACAGACAAAAGAAGCACCTTCATACTACCAATTCTTAAAAGAGATGCCTTTAGAAGACGCAGCGATGCTCGCTGCCACAGAAGCAAACATATTCATCAACAGATTTGAATATATGCCTCCCTTAAGGGAAAAATACCGCAACACTTCCACCACCACTTTATTACCAGACAGTGTCCGGTTTACTTATCCAAAGAAAGGAGTGCTCACTTTCTTAAAAGAAAAAGGAGTAAAACTGACACCTACACAGGAAAAGATGCGGGAACGGGATGAACTGTTGGTGGGACAGACGGTATATATCAATCCTAAAAACCTGATAGCGGAACAAAAATTACTGCAAGATTTGTTCCGAAAAGAAGAGGGCCTGATAAGAGAATATACTAAAATGGCAAAAACGGAAGTAACCGAAATCAAAAAGAAAGATATAAAAAAAGAAACATGGGAAAGAGCTATAAAGGATAATCAAGCTGAAGATTCCATCATTGCCTCCATATGTGGAAAATCTATGCCTTTTATGTGGCAAGTCGCCAAGGTACGCAGCCTGAAAAACCAGCTTCAAAGCCTTAACGATCGCGACCTTGCCGCCCAATACCTGCAACAAACAAAAAGCGTTCTCACGCATCCGTTTTTACAGGCCCAAGCCGACTGGCGATTCGAAAATATCTACCCTAACAGGGAAGAAACCACTTATCAACTTCCTGAGGGTGAGCCTACCGAAGTCTTCCGCCGCATTATCCGGAATCATCCGGGCAAAGTATTGTTTGTTGACTTTTGGGGAACTTTCTGCGGACCATGCCGCGCCGGTATCGAAGCTACTGCAGAATTGCGCAAACAGTATCGCAACCATCCTGAGTTCCAGTTTATCTATATTACCAGTCGGGAAGATTCCCCAGAAGATACTTATAAAGAATATGTAGAAAAGAACCTGAAAGGGGAAGCATCTTACTATATAGATCAATCGGATTTTTACTTCTTGCGCCAGTTATTCCGCTTCAACGGTATTCCTCATTATGAATTGGTAGAAAAAGACGGCAGCATATCAAAGAAGAAAATCAATACTTATGAATTGAAAGAATATTTAGAACAGCGGTTCGGCACAAAGAAACAGAGCCAAAATATAACGCAGGAGGAGAAATAGACTAAAACCATTATTCAACAAAAAGACCTCTCTCAAAATAGAAATTGAACGTTGAAAATCTTATAGATTGAAACCTCCTTTAAGATAAAATCCCCTTGTTCTTGCCTTATAATATGTGATAAATGAAGGCTAAAACAAGGGGATTCGTATGTTCCAACTTACAAATTATAAGTAAGGTTGTGTCTTTCTTCTATTTTATTTTAAGTCAGCTTCTTGTTTGCTCTTTTGTTGTTTTTTTGAATTTCACGTTATAGACATCCTAAACGTCTGAAAAAAGCTAACAAAGAAAATAACTGTTTGATTCTATAGGAAAATCCAAAGAGTCTATAGCTTTTATCGGATAAATTATCAAGAGTTATCGTTTCTTTGATATTCAATTGCTTTACAGCACTTCATTCAGAATGTTATATCAATCTATTGTTAAAGAATTAATATACTCCTCAATATTCATATAGCCGCTTGGAGCAGTGAGTACAGCATCTTTCGCATCATGAGGATTCAAACCGTGAACCGTTTCCCACTCATCAGGCAAGCCATCGCCATCAGTGTCCGGCAACGCAGCCGCTTCTTTGTAAATCGGATAACCTCCTACATCTGAAGGACTGTCAATCAAACCATTTTGACCGGCTTTATCATCTTTAAAAGAGAACGTTCCACGCTTTACATCGTTTATAATCCGGCTGTCTACCGCATCACGCGATAAAGAAGCTCCGACTTCTGCCAAAACTTTTTCATAACTTTCAGCCGAAGATTCTGCCGGGTATACAGGAGATTTAAACTCTTGCTCCGAACGAACCGACTCTATCCCTTTCCAATATGCTTCCTTCTTACGAGGTTCCACACCCCGCCAATTGTCTAAATTAACAAGGTGTATCAGACCTTTATGCTCTTTAGCAAGATGAGGAGAAGAGGCATCAAAATAATTGCCTGCAATATAGAAACATCCCCATGTGCCTTTTACATTCTTAAGGCTTCCGTCATCCGAATTGGGATTACAGATACGGTTTACCAACTGTTTTCTGGTAGCTGTAGAAGCCCCGGGCTTGAAATAGTTATTTACAATATTGTAACTGCCGCCCTCGCCGGCATACATGCCGTTCGTCGGTCCCCAATTATAAAATACATTATTACGGATATCCACTTTCTCTTTCTCAGGCATACCCGAAAAACGGCTTCCGCATAAGCGAGGAGTCCGACTACTGTGATTCGCCATCAGATTATGATGGAAAGAAGCACCCTGTCCACCCCAGATTCCACCATATCCATGCACCCCCTTAGGATGCGTGGAATGATTCAAGCTCTCGGAAACCATACACCACTGCATGGTAAAATTCTCATTATCGTAAGCTGTCGCCGTCTCATCATTACTCCAACTAAAACTGCAATGGTCAACAATCACGTTTTTACATCCTATACAAGTAAACGCATCCTGTTCGCCTATTACCTTATCTCCCGGACGTGCCCGCATATAGCGAATAATCACATTATCGGCTTTCACCTTCAGGCCGTAATTACGCAAACAAATACCCATACCCGGAGCCGTTTGTCCGGCTATGGTCACATCACCTTTGTTGATATCGAGCGAGCGTTGCAGATCAATATAACCACTCACGGCAAACACAATAATGCGAGGACCACTCTTGCCTAATGCCCAACGCAGGCTTCCCTCACCGGAATCATTCAGATTGGTAACCACTATTACTTTACCTCCCCGTCCGCCAGAAGTATATTTTCCATAACCCTCCGCACCAGGAAAAGCCGGAAGCTGTGCCGCCACGGTAAGGCTACACCAACACATCATACACCATAATACTTGTTTCATTTCATTATGCGCTTTAATTCTTTATATTCTAAGCTCCAAAGATAAAAATTATTTGCCACTTGAAGGAACGAAAGAAAAAGAATGTATCCTGCAATCCCTATAATATAAAACCTTCCATCCTTACAGATAAGAATACGATTCCAGATATTCAAAGGCTATGATTAAAAACGAATCCACCAAATTCAAAATACATGTGTAACATATAATGGAACCTCCAAAGCGCAGATAAAAAATGAGGCTTCTAACTTCTATATAACAACGCTCTTTCAACAAGACTATTTTATACCCCATAAAAGTCAGCTCTTCTAACTTATATAAAAAAGAAGCCCACATTTTAACGAAAAGCTCCCGTTCCCTTTTTACCGAAGAAATAACGGGAGCCTCTCACAAAATGTGTTTCCAATCTAACCCAAAACTTGTACAGGGTGAAAAGATTCCAACTCCCGTAGAAGCGGTTATATTTTCAATACAACTATAAAACCAGTGCAGTCTTCACAGTGTATATGCACAAAAGTGATTACACTTTCAGTTTAACTGTCCGGCAGGAAAAGTAGCTTCCACCAAACTGTTCAGATAAACCTCCAAGTTAGTATAGTTCTTATCCAGATTGTATTTCGATCCATCGGACTTATCGTTCGGATTCAAGCCTTTGGAAGTTTCCCACTCATCGGGCATGCCGTCACCGTCGGAATCTTTTAATGTAGACTCGGTCTTCACATATTCACTCCATCCTTCCACATCCTTTTGAGAATCAATAATACCAAACTTACTGCCATTCGAACCGGAATAAGTATACGTACCATCCCGCGTTTCTTTCACTATACGGGCATCTATCTTATCACGTTGTTTAGAAGCGCCCGCATAAGCAAGCACATCCTCATAAGCAGCTTTGGCATCTTGAGTATAAGCCGTTTCGGTAATATTGAACTCAGTGCCAGCCCGAACCTGATCCAATGTAATAGGCACCGTATTACCGGATGCATCCTTTATGTTGGTTTTCACCTGTAAACCTTTGTAATTGTCACGACTTACCGCTTCCATCTCCGATTTCTGCGAACTGGTAAGTTTGGAACAAGATGTATCGAATACATTACCTTTCAGATAAAACTTGCCACACACCCCTACCGGCTGTTTATTCTTTCCGTCATCAGGATATGCCATAAAGATACGTTTGTAAGCGGAAGTTTCTGCAGTATAGGGTCCTGGCTTATAATAATTGTTCACAAAGTTATAAGAACCGCCTTGTCCGGCATAACCTCCTTCACTGCCATTATTATAAAATACATTATTCCGCAAATCAACTTTCTCCACATCCGGACGGTTACTATAACGGCTTCCATTGAGCCGCGGCGTGCGATTTGTATGGTGGGCAATCAAATTATGATGAAAGGTTGCAGGACATCCTCCCCAAATTCCACCGTAGCCGTGCGCATCCTTCACATGAACCGATTTAGCAAGGCTTTCACTGATAATGCACCATTGAAGAGTAAGATTTTCTTGCCCATAAAATGAAGCACATTCATCAATACTCCAACTGAGCGAACAATGATCTACCATAATATTCTTTTTCCTATCGGCATATGTCTTATTATTATAGCTTTGCATTGCATCATCTTCTCTTTTACATTCATCTCCCAAACGGCAACGGATATACCTTACAATCACATTGTCCGCATTTATTGCCAAAGTATAGTTTTTCAAACAAATGCCTAATCCCGGAGCAGTTTGTCCGGCAATCGTCACGTCCCCATTATGGATGGAAAGCGTACTATTCAAGTTCCACTTATCGCAAACACGATTGTCCTCTTACCCGACTTACTCAATGCCCAACGAAGGCTTCCCTCACCGGAATCATTCAAATTCGTTACGGTGTAAACCGTTCCGCCTGCGCCGCCGGTCACATATCGTCCTGCCCCGTGAGCGCCCGGAAATGCCGGAACATTGGAACGGTCCGGCACAGGATATACGGGCAATTCGATTGCCCCGCCACCGCTATTTCCACCCGAACCATTTCCATCGGGAGGAGTGATGTTGCCAGGATCATCATCCGAGCCTCCGCCACAAGCAGCAAATCCCATTGTAGCCGAGAATCCCAGCAAACAAGTAAAAAACTTCCATGTTTTCATAGGTAATCAGATTTCTTTTGTTTTTTCAGTTTTTATATATCTATCCTATTAGAGGTACTGATTTCTAAGTCTACATACCCTAAGATTACTCCCGAAGGAATAACACCGAAAGAAAAGTACCGTCTAAAGCGAACACATACTTATGCGTTTGCAAAAATAAAAAGTATTTTCGTTTCTATCTCCCTTTAGCACAAATAACTATATATTTAATTGTATCCGGCAGACTATTAACGCTTATCTATCTCTTCCTCTATATCCAATAACTAATAATGCTATACTACCCCACATTATCAGTTATTCAGACCAGAAAGAAAGGCTGTCATGGAAGCTTTCCTATGCGGCTTCCACAACAGCCTTACCCCAGCTTAACGCTATTTTTTCGGGTTTTAGTATACTAAAGATTAATGCCAGCGCGGATCTCCTATTTTATAGTAAATAATATCCTCATTTCCGACCGTAAAATCACCGTTGGCGGCATCCTTAAACTTCGGATCGGCTACTATACCAGCCGTATCAAATGCTTTTCCACTCCCGGTTGACGGATTTGCAAGTAACGAACCTGCATTCAAGTAATAGTTGGAATCAAACAATATATTATCCGATTTGCTATCTTCCGTAAAGAATACATCTGTGGCTTCCGCCGAGAACGCAAATATATTTTTGGATACATTACAAGTGAAGTCATGATTACCCGCTTTATTGGAACGGATATAAACAAGGCCTTTATTACTTGCTTTCACATCGTAAATAGTATTGTTTGTTACGGTGTAAACTACTCCTGTACGAACAAAATCGAAGCGAATGAAGTTTTGCCCATTACAAGTATTATACGCTGTAGAATTCTTTAATGTAAATGTAGAGAAACTGATATGCTTTTTCTGAAAATCGATGCCGTGACCGGAAATATTCGTAATTACACAATTCTCGACAGTTAAATCACCTGTTTGGACAGATGAGGAATGTTCATCTTCCGTTATAACTTTCGAATAAGAATCGATTGTACAATTAGAAATTTTAATATTTGCCCCGGCGCTTACGTTCAGAATAGTACAGAATGCTACACTCTTGTTGCTTTTGAAATTAAGATCTTTGATAGTGATATCACTTGCTGTACCGTCAATCTTAAAACAAAGGTCGGCTGTTACCGGTTTGCTTTGTAATGCCATTACCGAACAAGATACAGACAAAGTTACTTCAGCAGGAACAAAAGCAGTTGTTCCATCGGCAGCAGGTAACAAACAGATTTTATCACCCTCTGCCAGATTTTGGAAAGCAAGTTTTATCTCCTCCTCGGTAGCATCGGCATACAAAGGTATGGCTCCGTCTAAATCGACAGGCGTTGTAAAGGTAACAGTTCCACGTATTTTAGTTCCACGCAACAGGTTAACCGTATATTCCGTTTCCGATGCCAGTCCGGTTATTACAGCTTTCCCTTCTGCTATTTCCGTAGACGTCAACGTACGCTTTATCTCTCCTGGCATAATATGTAAGGTTTGTACATTCTCACCCGCAGGCCAGGTAAGTGTAGCTTGCTTAGCTTCAATCAAAGCAGGATCTACCTCATAAAATATTTGTTCGGCATCTGTCTTAAAAGAAGCTTCCACCCATTTCGATTCCGGTATGGAAGATCCGGTAGCTTTCACACGCACGGCATACGCTTCCGAGCCTTCCAATTTAGTGAATGTATAAGAGGTAGATGGTGTTGTTTCCGATTGTATCAATGTTCCGGCAGCCACCGTTTCGCCCTGATAAAGTTCTATTGAATAACCTGTCGCCTTGTTCACCGCTTTCCAACTTACGGCAGCATTTACCTGTTGCCGTACTCGCACTTCCAAATCGACCGGCGAGAAGAGGCGGTCATAAGAAACTTCTGTAAGTTCCGTCAGTTCGTCGGAGCAAGATATTGCAACCATACATAGCGTTGCTACTCCAAACATATATAATGAATAAAAGATTTTTTTCATAATGTTCTCATTAATCTGCTTAATAATTGTAATCATTCACGAGCTTACCATTGCTTGAGTCAATGAACACTTGCCAAATAGGCCAAAACTGATGTGTATCAGGATCTTTTGTATATAATCCGTCTATTTTATCGCTCCATGTATTCGATCCTGCCCAAGTCTTGTTACTATCATACTTTAGCGCAGCGCCTGCTTCATCGGTTTGTCCCAATTCCAGACCATAAATGACAACAGTCTCACCATCTTCGGCTGTTTTATAATATATTTTATTAGGCAGATCGGCATACTTACCGGTTTTATTGCACAAGGCAGTCAATTCCGCTTTCGCTTCAGCCAGTTTCGTGCCTAACAGATTCCAGCGAATCAAATCGGCCTTACGCAACATTTCACCACAAAATTCCAGTCCTCTTTGCTCTACAATTGCATTAAAGAAAGCATCCTGGCTTACCGTAACTTTATTCATATAAGCCGTTACTTCATCAGCGGGTAAAGCACGGTCGAGAATCATCTTCATATATTGCGAAGCATTGTGAGCTCCTTTCGGACCCTCAAAATAATTAATAGCCTCGGCAGCCATCAGCAATACATCAGCATAACGCATGTACATCCAGTTCAAACCGTCGTCATTGCTGGAAGTCACTCTCCGCTTCAACCATTCATAGCGGTATTTTCCGAAATACCATTGTCCTACACTGTTAGGCACTTGTATTCCCTCATTCCAATTATAAGGAACGCATGTAACATCCCGGCGTTTATCATTCTTGCTATATGCATAGAAAGCGGTAGGAAGCGGACCGACAGTACCGCCTTTGGCTTGTCCTGTATAAGTATCCGTTGTTTTATGACGCACTCCCAAATCAAAAATTACACGCCCGCGACCTTCGGAAAAAGGAAGCTCCCAAATAGATTCTTTACCGGCTTTCAATGTCTCGCCACAGTAATCATCACGGAACAATTCTTCGAATCCTCCTAAACTATTGCATCTTTTGGAGATAATGCTTAAACATTCGTCCATGACAATCTTATACATTTTGTCTTGCGACAAACGCGGATCAGTACTTAAACGAATCGTACCGTCGGGACGCTGTGAATAACCTCCCGCATACAGAGCCAAACGGGCACGCAAGGCTTTCGCAAATGATTTGCTGACGCGTTCCACTGATTGAGTAGTAGCGGTTTCATTCGGCCATGCTACCAGATTTTCAGCCTCAGCCAAATCCTCAAGCAAACGGACATAGATACTGTCACGGTCGGATTTTGCCAGATACATTGTTTCAGTAGTCACCGGAAGGAAACGAGCCGGAACGTCACCCCAAGCTTTCAATAAGTCGGTATAATATACAGCTCGCAAAGTAATGGCCTCGCCCAATAATTGAGCCAAAGCTTTATCATTTTTCACGTCGGCATACTTTCTCAACGATTCCACACAACGATTGGCACGTTCAATACCTTCATAAAACTTAGCCCACGCATTCGAGGTTTTATTCATCTGTCCATTGGTGGTAGTAGTAGAATAGTTACCAAGTTTAGCCTTATCATCATTTACATTTTCTGATGAATTGTACCATTCGAAATCCGTATTGGTTCCATAATAGACAATAAAACGTCCACGGTAAGATTCTGTTTCACAAAACGATTGGACAATAGCCATCACAGCAGGTTCCGCCAATTCCGCAGAAGAGAAGATGACGCTCTCGTCCATAGTCGATTTATTCGGCGCCTCCAGTACATCTTCGAACATTTTCTCGCAAGAGGTAAACATGCCTGCCAACGCCAATACCGGTAATATAATATATTTTTTCATTATTTTCTTCATTTTAATCAAATTAGAAACTCAAGTTAAGGCCTACCACAACAGAACGGCTCTTAGGATATGCAGAATAGTCCACACCCGGAGTCAACTCTGTCTGACGACGGGTGGATACCTCGGGATCGGCGCCTGAATAGTTCGTCCAACAGAAAACATTGTATCCGGTTACATATACACGCAGATTTTGTATTTTCATTTTATCTAGAATGTATCTCGGCACGGTATAGCCTAATGTTAATGTATTCAGACGCAAGAATGAGCCGTCTTCTACCGCCCAATCGGAAAATACGAACTGCTTCATCCACGGAGACCACATCGTAGTGTTGGCGTTCATTTCAGCCAGTTTCACCGGGTCGTTGCACAATGTGCCGTCTTCGTTTAGATTCGTCCAACGCTTGCCACTCTCCATTTCCGAAATCATGTTACGGTATTTGCTGCCTCCCGAAGTAGTGTATTCTATTTTGTTGGCATTGTACACATCGTTACCTATGCTCCAGTTAAAGTTTGCCGTCAGGTCGAAGCCATAGAAACGGGTATTGATACCAAAGCCGCCGGTATGAATGGGATTGGCGTTACCAATCACTTCACGGTCATCAGTTGTTACCGCATTATCACCTCCCGCAATATCTTTCAGTTTCATGGAACCCGGACGGAGCGTACCGATAACAGAAGAACAATCTACCACACCTTCCTTCAATACCCACTGTTTCTTATTCGCATCATAGTGGTCGAAATCTGAGACTTCATAACGTCCGTCGTTACGATAACCGTACATCTGGCCTACCTGTCCACCTACTGCAATCCAATAGTCATTGCCGATAGCCGAAGATCCCCAACCGGACTCCTGCCCGAAGTCGTCCATCATGCCTAACGATTTAATTTCGCCCTTATTGAAACCAATATTGGCGTTAAAGCTCAGGCCGAAATTCTTCTTCTCCACAGCCACCCAGTTAACCGAGGCCTCGATTCCTTTATTACGGGTTTTACCCATATTACGATATTGGAAATCATATCCGACTCCAGAAACCGGAAACTTTATCAACAAATCTTTCGTATCATTCAAATAAGCCTCAATCGAGCCGTTCAAACGTCCGCCGAACAACGTATAATCCAAACCAAGATTACGGGTAATGGTTGTTTCCCACTTCAGATTAGGGTTAGCCATTGTTTTCGAAGCCGCCCAATAATTGGTTACATTATTGATCCACGCCGTGGTATACGATTCATACGAGGGAGAAATGGAACCCGTAGGAATATTATTATTACCAGCCGTACCATAACTCACACGCAACTTCAAATCGTCCAGCCAACCTTTTGTTCCCTCCATGAACGGTTCGGAAGAAACACGCCATGCCACAGCAGCCGACGGAAAATATCCCCATTGATTGCCTTTTCCGAATTTTGAAGAACCATCGGCACGATAGGTAGCGCTGAACAAATATTTGCTCTGGTAATCGTAATTGACACGCCCGAAGAATGAAAGCATAATCTCATCCGGATTATAAAAGTCCTTTATCTCATAAGCATTACCTACATTTGATAAACGGAACGCTTCATCAGAGGTATAGTTGGTAGGGAAACCATGTATCGTATTGGTAAAGGTTTTGGAACGAGTAATGATATATTCCTCACCTACCATGGCATTCAAATGGTGATTGCTGTCTTTGCCTATCAACTTCTCGAAGTTGTAGTTCACTGTGTTTGTATTGCGGAATGTTTCACGGCTGGTATCCGTAAAAATTGCCGCAGGTTTCTCTTTATTTTCTGTAGCAGGAGTGTTCTTTACATAATAAGTGGTCAAGCCATAGAAACGCTTGTCGGAATTGTCATAGGTATCGTAACCAAACTCAGCCTTAAGTTTGAAGTCATTAAAGATTTCCCATGTAAAGCTACCTGCCAAATTCCAATTTTTACGAATCTGACGACGGTCGTTGTCACGGATAGACTCCATAGGATTATAAAGATTAAAGCTAGGATCTGTATCACCCGGATTTACAGCATCATCCGATAATCCAGCTATTGGAAAAGGAGTATAGATTACCGCATGCTTCAGACGGGCATCAGAAGAAGAAGTCGAACTTTGCTCGTTCATACCGCCACCCAATATGCGGGTCTTAGCAAAACGAATAGAGAAATCCAAAGCAACACGCTTGGTAGGTTTGGCATTTAACTTCAGACTTAAGTTGTCTCGTTTAAAACTTGACATTTGCATGATGGCTTTATCATCGATGTGATTGTAACTGAATGCAAATTTCATCTTGTCGCCCCCGCCATTGATGCTCAAATTATGGTTGAATGTATGTCCTATACGACCGAATATGTATTTCTGCCAGTCGTTGGTAGCCACATTGTCATATAAGTCAATGTCCTCATAGTTACCCAGAAACTTGGTATATTGTTCGGGATTAATTACATCCGGTTTGTTAGCATCTAACATCGACAACTCATATTGCCATTTGGCATAATCGCTTGCAGAAAGCACATCCAATTTATCAGCCAACTTTTTACTCGTGTAATACGCATTGTAGTTCACGCTGATTTTACCCTCCTTACCGCTTTTCGTTGTAACAATGATTACACCATTGGCACCACGTGAACCATAAATAGCAGTCGAAGAAGCATCTTTCAATACGTCGATGGTCTCAATATCGGAAGTAGGAATATCAGAGATACTGTTTACCGGAAAGCCGTCCACAATATACAGTGGCTCATTGCTTTGAGTAATTGACCCTCCTCCGCGCACTCTTATCTTCATCTCGGCATCGGGAGAGCCTTCGGTAGTAGTAATCTGCACTCCGGCCATCTTTCCCTGTAAAGCTTCCGTTGCCGAAGCAACGGGAACAACAGAAAGCGCTTCAGCACTTACTGAAGCCACAGAACCGGTAATGTCTTTGCGTTTTGCCGTTCCATAACCGATGACGACGACCTCATCGAGTGTCTTCGTATCTTCCTTCAACGTTACATTTATAACGGACTGGTTACCTACTCTTATCTCTTGTGTGAGATAACCGATGTAGGAAACAACTAACACATCACTTGCCTTTACATTTTGCAAGGTGTAATCGCCGTCAAAACTTGTGATTGTACCATTGGTAGTGCCTTTTACCAGCACATTTACACCAATCAGAGGTTCGCCTGTTCCATCTTTCACGATACCGGAAACTTTTTTCCCTTGCGCAAAAGCTGTCAGGCAAAGCATACACATGAATATAACCATGCATAGCTTTCTCGACAGAAAGTTTAAATTCATAAGACTCGTGTTTTTTATAGTAATAATTATACGTTATCCTGATATTAACAGGATTTATATAAACGAAATAACACTTTTTTATTTATTGCTACAACATTTCAGGCTCTTTTGTTGTAACTTGTTAACACCATAAGTGCACTTTTAGCATAATTAAACGTTCCAACTTAATTTCATTACTCAAATTATGCTTCTCTACCGAAGCACCACAGAAGTTCTGATAGCCTTAACCGGACTGTAACATGAAATATTATTTTCTATTTTGATGAACTAATGCAACTTTTTCCTACTTTAACCCGTCTAAATAAATAAAGCGTGTTAATCCTTCAATCTATATACATATGAAAAAAAGTATTTATTTATCTATGCTACTGGTATTCACCACTCTTTCATTACATAGTTGCCACTTCATTTCTTCACAAAAGTCTGTTAGAGTCAGCAAGAATTATATCACCAAAGATTATGACACAGGGTTCTTCCAGCAAATCAATTCCAATCTCTCTGCAAAAGTGTACATCGTTCAGTCCGAAGAATTCTCTGTAAGCGCTTATGCACCCGATAACCTTCTCCCCTCTTTAAAAATCTTTGTAAAAGACAACACTCTTTATCTTAAAGCCGAAAACTCCAGGAAAAGCACCATTCAAAAGATAGGCAACAAACACATAACCATTCATATATCGGTTCCGGACTTAACGAACATCACTCAAAACGGTGTGGGTGATATAACGATTGAGGATAAAGCGACATTCGACACTCTTACCCTTAGATTAAGTGGAGTAGGCGACATACATTGCGAAGACCTAACCTGCAAACAGCTTAAAGTCACTCATTTCGGAGTAGGCGACATAAATCTTAAAGGGAAATCTCAATCTGCTTGGTATAAAAGCAATGCCGTAGGAGACATCAATGCAAAAAAAATGCTGGTTTCCTCTCTCACGGTAAAACATTCCGGAGTGGGAGACGTGATCTGTCATGCTGTAGAAGAATTAAATATCAATACCGGCGGCGTGGGAGATGTTATTTACTACGGTAATCCTGCTATAAAGGATATTCATAAAGGTAATATTGGAAAAGTGAAACATAAATAAAAAAGCTCCGGTATCATCATGTTCCACCTTTATGGTTGCCGAATATATAGGAAGGCTGAAATGACAGATATTCGCCAGATTCCCGAATAAAGCGAAACTCCATGTTCACTTTATCAAGTAGGATTATAACCGACAAATATAAAAGAGCCGTATCAAACTCTGTTCTCGAGTAATGATACGGCTCTTTTCATGGTCAATAAAAGATGGCCAGATTTCAGATGAAAAAGTTGAACTTCTCTAAAATTGAATGATGACAACCTTTCAAATTTATAACGCTCGTTAGGCGTTTCATCTTTAGAGGCCTTACATCTTTGATGGCTGTATGAAACAGCTTTTGTCCGTTTCAGATAAGGTCCTTACTTTATCGTCACAGTTAACGGATTGCGAACATTCTGAGCATATTCACTCAAATACTCAGTCCACTTATCCATTGAATCCATGCCGGCTTTGCTCCAGCCCGACCCCCAGTAATAAACATATTCAGAATTCGGATTGTAATCACTTATCGCCAACACATGTCCGGTAGCTCCGCCACGCAATTCCTTGCTCTCTTTCTCTGAGAAAAGCACAGGTTTCGCCTCTTTTACCGGAGCTGGGAATACGGCGCCTACATAAATTTCACCATTGTTGTTGTTAACATTGTCCGTCAAATCCTGATAAGCAATGTAACCTTTGTCAGCTTCGGCCTTATATGCTTCAGGGTTTTCCGGATGGATAACCAAACCGGCTGCAACCGGAGTCACATCGTTCAGATTCTGATAAGAGATAACCGTCTTGTTCAGATGCGAACCTTTGTCCAATGAAAGGACGCGTGTTTCCACCACATTCGAATCACCATTTACTACCATCGGGTTATATACCAATTTCACTTTGAAACGAAGCGGACCGTTATCTAGAATTTCAAAATCCTTATAACAATATGGATAGACAATAGCTCCCGTAGCATCCATTAATGCTGCCGTTCCACCGCCCAACGTAGGTCCTACTTTATAACAGTCCAAACCGTTTCCATGATCCACATGGTAACTTACCGACTTATAGAGTTCATCCGCAGCCTTCGGGTCTGTCTTTCTCAGTTCGGCAATCTTCTTCATGGTTTCGGGATTCAATTCACTTGCATACCGAGCTTCTACTACCATTTCCGGTACATTCTTCGCCCATACGTCATAACCGAAAGCACGTTCGCCGGTAGCCTGCAAAGCGGGACCGTACGTACGGAAAGCCACTTTGTCATTTTCCCAAGCAATGTCGTCCACCCGTTCAGGATATTGACGTCCGCAAGCGCTGGTTTCTACAGTAACAGGATTTCCTGCCTGAATAGTGTAATCTACCGAAGCATTCGCTCCTACGGTAGCAGGGAAAATCAGTTTCCCGTCACTTGTAACCTGCGAAGGGACTTGTTGACCATTCGGATCCAAAACGACTACTTCGACCGTATCTGCCAATTGAAGTTTCTGAGTCAAATCGTCCATCGCCACTTCCACCATTTCATCCGTCCGGTTTAAATCCGTAGAGTTTGCAATGGTAACCGTAACCGCTTGTTTCTGTGAACAAGCACATATCATCAACAAAGCGGCTACCCATATAAAGCACTTTTTCATCGCTCGCTATTATTTAGGTTGTTTACCGATATAAGCCAAGATACCGCCATCTACGTAAAGGATATGTCCGTTTACCGCATTGGATGCTTCCGAAGCGAGGAACACAGCAGGACCGGTCAGTTCTTCAGGTTGTAACCAACGTCCGGCAGGAGTTTTAGCGCAGATAAACGAGTCGAACGGATGACGCGAACCATCGGGCTGCGGCTCACGCAACGGAGCGGTCTGCGGAGTAGCAATGTAACCCGGACCGATGCCATTACACTGGATATTGTATTCGCCATATTCCGAACAGATGTTACGGGTAAGCATCTTCAGACCGCCTTTTGCGGCAGCGTATGCCGATACGGTTTCACGACCCAGCTCAGACATCATGGAACAGATATTGATAATTTTTCCATGTCCTTTTTTCATCATGGCCGGCAACACTGCTTTCGAAACGATAAATGGAGCGTTGAGGTCGATATCGATAACCTTGCGGAAATCGGCAGCTTCCATTTCGTGCATTGGAACTCGACGGATGATTCCGGCATTGTTTACCAGAATATCAATAGTACCTACTTCTTTTTCAATGGTAGCCACCATCGCCTGTACGGCAGGTTCGTCGGTTACATCGCACACATACCCGTGCGCTTTGATACCTTTAGCTTCGTAAGCCGCCATACCTTTGTCGACCAGTTCTTGATTGATATCATTAAAACAAATGGTAGCGCCTTGTTCGGCATAAGCCGAAGCGATAGCAAAACCAATACCGTAAGATGCTCCTGTTACAAGGGCAACTTTACCTTCCAATGAAAAATTCAAATAAGGATTCATAATTCTTTATATTATAATAATTCAACATTTTAATCGATTACTCTATGAAGACTTGTACGGATATACATTCCTTTGCCATAGAGCCATTCAGTTGAGAGCTATTTTTCTCCACCCTATTATGCACTATTGTCAAACTTAGAGCATAAGAGAGAGAAATGACCCTCTCAAAGAGATTACTTCAAATCGGTAATCAAAGAAAAGTCCTGATCTCCATAATCGAGGTTTTCACCACCCATACCCCAAATAAAAGTATAGTTATGTGTTGCGGCTGCGCTATGGATTGACCATTCCGGAGAGAGAACCGCCTGTTCGCCTTTCATCCACAAATGGCGGGTTTCGTCTACTTCGCCCATGAAGTGGCAAACAGCCTGGTCTTCGGGTACTTCGAAATAAAAATAAGCTTCCATACGGCGGCTGTGTACGTGAGCCGGCATAGTGTTCCATACAGAACCCGGAGCCAGTTCGGTCATTCCCATCTGTATTTGACAAGTAGGCAACACTTGGTTTACAATCATCTTATTAATGTTCCGTTCGTTAGAGCCTTCGAGCGATCCCATGTGAGCCACTACGGCATCCGCTTTGGTCACCTTTTTATCCGGATAGTTACGATGGGCAGTGCAAGAATTGAAGTAGAACTTCGCCGGATTCTTGGCATCCTTGCTTTCGAAAGTAATCTCTCTGTCGCCTGAACCCAAATAAAGCGCCTCTTTATAATCCAACTCGAAAACGGCATCACCAGCTTTCACCACACCCGGTCCGCCGACATTGAACATACCGATTTCGCGACGGGTAGTGAAATAAGGAGCTTTTAACGGATCGATAGCTTCCAGTTTCAACACTTCATTTACCGGCATTGCTCCACCTACTACCATGCGGTCGTACATGGAATACACCATATTTACTTCGTCGGCGGCAAACACTTTCTCAATAAGGAAGTCGCGACGTATTCTTGCAGTATCATAGCTTTTTGCATCTTCCGGATGCGCAGCATAACGAATTTCATAATTTGTTTTCATACTCTCAGATGTTATTTATTATTTAATTATATAATATTCGCCTAATGGGGTAAGCAAAGATATGGCTTTTGTTATGGAATAACAATTATTTAGAAGTATTTAATAAAAAAGAGAGATTGATTTTTACAATATAACGGTTTCTGTCCTGCTTCTCTATCAAGATATATGCAACGAAAAGAAAGTATCAACCAACCGTCAATCCGCACATACAGGACTTGAAGGGTTTCGATTAAATAAGGAAACAGTAAATTATCCGTCTACAATAAATTTATATAAAAATCATAATCAATGTATGAAGAGAGAAAAAAAGAAAAATTTCGGAACCTCGTCACTCATAATTTACAACCCCGTGAGGTAGACGGCGCGACGTTGGAACGTAGACAGCGCGACGTCACAAGGTAGACAGTTCAATGTCATGAAGTAGACAGTTCAACGTCAGCACTCTGGGAATAGGGACTTTACGCAATACAGGCGCAAAGGTCGATTCATGCGTCTCTCATGGAATCATCTTTCCAATATGCCGCATACTTCGCATCCCCTTTGCGCCTGCACTATCTATTTTATTTGTCTATAGAAGACAACGACCTCTATTTATTCAAACGCCATGTCGCCCCATCTTTCGTATCTTTAATTTCAAAACCAAGAGCTGTCAGCTCATTACGAATTTTATCGCTAGTAGCCCAATCTTTATTTGCTTTGGCTACCATACGCTGTTCCAGCAACATATCCACTACCTTGCCAAATGCTTCTTCGCGAGCCTCATCCGAAGCATGTTCTACCTTCAGACCCAGAATATCGAACATAAAGAGGTTGAATACACTCTTCAGTTCCTCCAGATCCTCCACACTGATTGTTGCTTTTTTGTCCAGTAACGTATTGATAATACGGCACCCTTCGAACAAATGTGCAATCACGATAGGCGAGTTCAAGTCATCGTTCATAGCTTCGTAACATTTTTCACGCAATCCTCTCACATCCACGGTAGAAGTATCCGCCGGCTGAATGCGGTCGAGATTTTTCACCGCTTCGGTCAAACGCTCCAATCCTTTCTCTGCAGCCTGCAACGCCTCATTGCTGAAGTCTACCGTACTGCGATAATGCGCCTGAAGAATGAAGAAACGAATCGTCATCGGGCTGTACGCCTGCGTAAGCAATTTATGCGTTCCGTTAAAGAACTCATCCAGCGTAATGAAATTACCCAAGCTCTTTCCCATCTTCGTACCGTTGATGGTAATCATATTGTTGTGCATCCAGTAGTGCACCATGTCATCCCCCTGCGATGCCACGCTCTGCGCAATTTCGCACTCATGATGAGGAAATACCAAGTCCATGCCGCCTCCGTGAATATCGAAGTGAGCGCCTAAATATTTCTTTCCCATTGCCGTACACTCGCAGTGCCAACCCGGGAAGCCGTCGCTCCATGGACTCGGCCAACGCATAATATGCTCCGGTTGAGCGGATTTCCACAATGCGAAGTCTGCCGGATTATGTTTTTCCTGTTGCCCGTCCAACTCACGTGTAGTGTTCAGCACGTCATCCAGATTACGTCCCGACAATTTGCCGTAATGATGATCTTTATTATACTTCTCCACATCGAAATACACCGAGCCTTCGCTCACATAGGCGTAACCGTTATCGAGAATTTCCTGTACCAGTTCTATCTGTTCGATAATATGCCCCGAGGCGTGCGGTTCAATACTGGGCGACAACACATTCAGCGCCTCCATAGCCTTGTGATAACGGTTGAGGTAATACTGTACCACTTCCATCGGTTCCAATTGTTCCAACCGGGCTTTCTTGGCAATCTTGTCCTCTCCGTCATCGGCATCATGCTCCAGATGACCCACATCAGTGATATTACGCACGTAACGTACCTTGTATCCGATATGTGTCAGGTAACGGAATAACAAATCAAAAGTTATGGCAGGGCGGGCATGCCCCAAATGAGCGTCACCGTATACAGTGGGCCCACAAACGTACATACCCACATGCGGAGCATGCAACGGCACGAACACTTCCTTTTTGCGGGACAATGTATTGTAAATAATCAACTTTTGTTCCATATTATTTATTATTTATACTTCCAGCTTTATAAAAAAGAGAGGTAACACCCTTCGTCGCATGACGCACTCTTGGCGGCGACAAACAGCTATACCTTATTTATTATTGCCGCAAAGATAACAAGTTTTCTTCCGAAATGCTGATAATCTGTTCGTTTTTTATTGATTTATTACAAAAATCACAACTCACGTTTCAACCGCATCACAAATAAAGAAGGGAGACGTATTCACCTTATCGCAGCAGGAAAAGTACCTTTAAAAACTCATTCTGCCAAAAGAAATCTTCGGATACGAACTATAATAATAAAATGAATATGGCTAACGATAATTAGCATTGAATGAAAAAGCATCGCACACCCACCGGACGTTTGTTTCGAAACGACGGGACAGAACCGGATACCAATAAAAAAGCGCCGCACCAACTAAATGGGCGACGCTTATAATTCCTTTCAGCTTTCGTAAATTACTTACGCAAACCGAGAGCTTTCACAATAGCACGATATCTTTCGATATCACGGTCTTTCAGGTAGTTTAACAACGCACGGCGTTTTCCTACCAGAGTAGTTAAAGCTCTTTCAGTACTATAATCTTTACGGTTCACTTTCAAGTGCTCCGTCAAATGGGAAATACGGTATGAGAACAATGCTATCTGAGCTTCAGGTGAGCCGGTATCAGTGTTAGACTTTCCGTATTGTCCAAAGATTTCTTTCTTTTTTGCTGGATCTAAATACATACTTTTTTAATTAATTGTATATTAAACTTTCTTTAGCGGCTGCAAAGATAGAGATTCTTTTTTGATACACAATGCTTTTTCAAATATTTTATTGTAACTTTGCGCCCAAATTATAGGTATAGTATGCAGAATATTAGAAACATTGCAATCATTGCACACGTCGACCACGGGAAAACAACACTTGTCGACAAGATGATGCTGGCCGGACATTTATTCCGGAACGACCAGACAAACGGAGATTTAGTTTTGGATAACAACGATTTGGAACGTGAACGAGGTATAACGATCCTTTCAAAAAACGTTTCCATTAATTATAAAGATACAAAAATCAATATTATAGATACCCCGGGACACGCCGACTTCGGCGGTGAAGTGGAACGGGTGCTGAACATGGCCGACGGATGTATCCTTCTGGTAGACGCTTTCGAAGGACCGATGCCACAAACGCGTTTTGTGCTTCAAAAAGCTTTGCAAATCGGACTGAAACCGATTGTTGTAGTGAATAAGGTAGATAAGCCGAACTGCCGTCCCGAAGAGGTGTACGAAATGGTGTTCGACCTGATGTTCAGCCTCAATGCTACGGAAGACCAGCTCGACTTCCCCGTGCTTTACGGCTCGGCCAAGAATAACTGGATGGGCGAGAGCTGGAAGACTCCTACCGATACCATTACTCCGCTATTGGACGCTATCGTTAAATATATTCCGGCTCCGAAACAACTGGAAGGTACGCCGCAAATGCTGATTACTTCACTCGATTTTTCGTCTTACACGGGACGTATCGCAGTGGGACGCGTACATCGCGGTACACTAACCGAAGGGATGAATGTAACCTTAGCGCGCCGTGACGGCACACAAATAAAAACTAAAATTAAAGAACTTCATACTTTTGAAGGTTTGGGACGTAAAAAAACCACTTCCGTATCTTCGGGTGACATCTGTGCCATTGTAGGTATTGAAGGATTCGAAATCGGCGATACTATCTGTGACTTCGAAAATCCGGAACCTCTTCCACCTATCGCTATCGACGAGCCTACCATGAGCATGCTTTTCGCTATCAACGATTCCCCGTTCTTCGGAAAAGAAGGCAAGTATGTGACTTCGCGCCACATTCAGGAACGTCTTACCAAAGAGCTAGACAAGAATCTGGCATTACGGGTTCGCAAAAGTGAAGAAGACGGTAAATGGGTTGTATCGGGACGTGGTGTGCTGCACCTCTCCGTATTGATTGAAACCATGCGCCGCGAAGGTTACGAACTGCAAGTAGGGCAGCCACAGGTTATCTTTAAAGAGATTGACGGAGTAAGATGTGAGCCGATTGAAGAATTAACAATCAGCGTGCCCGAAGAATTCTCAAGTAAAATGATTGATATGGTAACCCGTCGTAAAGGCGAGATGGTCTCTATGGAAACACAGGGTGATCGGGTGAACATTGAATTCAACATTCCTTCCCGTGGTATTATCGGTCTACGTACCAATGTACTGACCGCTTCACAAGGAGAAGCCATCATGGCACACCGTTTTAAAGAATACCAACCGTACAAAGGCGACATCGACCGCCGTACCAACGGTTCCATCATTGCCATGGAAGGCGGAACGGCTTTTGCCTACGCCATTGACAAGTTGCAGGACAGAGGCAAGTTCTTTATCTATCCGCAAGATGAGGTGTATGCCGGACAGGTTGTAGGTGAACACGTTCACGAAAACGACTTGGTAGTAAACGTTACCAAATCGAAGAAACTGACCAATATGCGTGCTTCCGGTTCCGACGACAAGGCGCGTATAATTCCTCCGGTTATCTTCTCTTTGGAAGAGGCGTTGGAATACATTAAAGAAGACGAATATGTAGAGGTTACACCGAAAAGCATGCGTATGCGCAAGGTTATTCTGGACGAGAATGAGCGTAAGCGTGCCAACCGTAACTAACACCATACGGCATACTATACTCTCCGGTCTCAATAAGGACTTCAGGCCTTTTTCCGGAAAGTAAAGTTCACAAAAAGACCGATTTGATAATCATTGCAACAATCCCCTTGTTCAAATCTCATACAATTTGAGGCTTAAGCAAGGGGATTATTATATTCTATATTTACCTACCAATCATAAATAAGGCAGACTCATTCTTATATCTGAAAGCATTATCCTTCTTATATTGAGGTCTTACTTCGCCCCTATATAAAACAGGGACATTCAGGAAATATTATAAAATTAGCCAGCTAATTCAAGCTCAAAGTATTGCGAATTAGTTGGCTTT
>ERZ825137.653-NODE-653-length-48248-cov-5.041707_pt1 | contig 48248 bp, 39 predicted proteins | sample MGYA00519873_ERZ825137 | MGnify/ENA primary metagenome ERZ825137 (study PRJEB31778, sample SAMEA3449190) | human gut metagenome | biome: human gut; feature: human-associated habitat; material: faeces | place: United Kingdom | collected 2010/2012 ...
CACCGCTGCGTAGGCAGTATAAGTGCAAACGTGCCTGCGTACCATAAAGGCAAACCCACATGGCTTTCTCTATATCTTTTGCATGTGCCCTCACACATCGTCCGTCACTTCACTGTGCAAGGGTGTGAGTTACTGCAGGAGGGAGCGAATCATGGCTGCATCATAGGTGACACATACCATATGTTCAGCCTCAATACGATACAATGCATTCGCTGCAATATGTTCAGCAGCCTGCTCAATATCCCGGATACCGGATGTATCTTTAAAGATATCCATGATTGCATCCAATGCTTCATCGGTAATAACGATCTCTTCACTGCGAAGACCAATTCTTTTCAATACCTTCGGCATAGCAAATCTGGTAAAGATGACACGCTTTTCTTCTATACTGTAGTCCGGCAATTCGATGACTGCAAAACGTGACATTAACGGAGCACTGATCGCATTGCGGTCATTTGCCGTTGCAATCGGATATACACCCGTTGTCGGAATGTTACACTCCACATAATTATCTGTAAATCCAAGGTTATCCAACAAGGTAAGCAATACATCAGCCGGATTACCATTTCCTTTTCCGGAAGATGCCTTATCCAACTCATTAATGATAAATACCAGATTCGAGCTTTCTGCATTCGCAAATGCTTCCATAATCAGTCCCGGCTTTGCATTGGCATAGATTCTGGAACTTCCGGTCAACTGTTCCGGATCATTAATAGAACTCATCTCCAAGGTCGTCCATGACATTTTCAAAATCTTTGCTACCGCATAGGCAATCTGCGACTTACCGGTACCTGCCGGGCCAATGATCAGCAGACCATATGCCGGCAATGTGTGCGTACGATTGATCTGAATGATTGTCTCAATAATACGCTGCTTCACATTATCCAAACCATATAATTCCTCATCTAAGATGCGTCTTGCTTCCACCGGATCAATCGATTGGAAATCCGTGTTCTTCCACTGAATGTTCAACATAATAGAAAGTGCACGCTGTGCATGCCGTCTCTCTTCCGGTGTCACTTCTGTTGATTTAGCTACGGCTAAATTACGTCTTGCCCAGAGACGGATATTATCCGGAAGCGTACTTCCTGCACACATCAGATAATCCGTAATACTCTGAATACTTGTAAGCTTCATATCATCGGAATCTTCAATCTCATCAAAGTCCACAGCCTCTTGTGACGGTGCATCACTCTGCAATAAACGCTCAATCATAAACTGCAGGAAACCATTTTCACCGGAGAGTTTTGTTCCGCGCATAGCAACTCCCGTCTCAAAGATCTTATATACAGCATAACCGGCATCGGTATCGGAACCGGACAAACGAACCATAATGTGATTCTCGCCCAACCATTTGATCAGCTTCTCAAAACGGGCATCAATCTGCAATATATTATGATTGGATTTCTCCTCATCAAAAATGAATGCAGTTCCTTTTGTCGGTGCTGTAAACATTCCGGATGAATGATGTACTAACTTCTTATCCTGGTCCTCTAACAACATAATCGGATGTTCTGCATCCGGCACTCTTTCATTCGAATATACCAATTCGTATGTCTTCTCTGCCTGAACGGCATCTTTCTTTTCCTGGTTAAAATCAAAAACAGGCATCTTGTAACCTCTCATTCCTCTCTATTGTAAAAACTCCACACTCTTCAACAGCGTAAGTCTCCGAACATGTGCTCACATGAGCTAACTCGACTTACACTGTTGAAGAGTACATTCTGTTGAGATTATAGGCTGAAATAGCAAATTACGCAACTGTTAATTTTACGGAAAATACACAAGAGCTTCCTCCTCATAATCTCCCTGATCTGTCATATAAGCACATTGATTCATAACATCTATCACCGTTCCGTCAGACAGATGCAGAACCAATGTCTTTTCCTCATTTTCTGTATCCTCCGGATTTATCTCACCCCAGCTATAATCCGTCACATCTGAAAAAGAATAGACCTGCTCCTGTCCGTGAACAACCCGAATCTCCTGTTGCGTATAATTAATCTCCTCATACCACCACCTGCCGGCTAATATTGTGAGCAGCATGGAACCAACCATCCCCACACCAAAAACTGCGCAAACCGCCTTTCTCCATTTTGCCAGCCTGCCAGAAAAAGCGGGACAAAATACCACAACAAATATGAAAAATATAGCAGACAATATAAAAGCAATAAACATCCATGATTCACCTACACCCCGAACTACAATCTCACCATCTGGCAATCGTGCACTGCCCACATCACTGATCACACCATACCCTGCGAATGCCGCAAGCAGCATAATTCCAAAATTGATCATATACACAACATAGAGAAATACACCATGTAAAAATGCAAATCCAAAGAAATTGCTTCTCGACCGGACTTTCTTATAATAATAAAATTCATACAAATATCCGATCAGAAAAGATACTGCAATACAGAGAATCGAAACACCTATATATTGTAATTTGCGATCGGATAATAAGGCACACACAAGAAATGCAGCAAATAAGATCATTTGATACGGTAGCAGCTTTCCGGCAACATAATAAAAATACTCTTTTATTGATATATTATGTACGCGCATCCACTCGCTCATTTGCGCTTCCATCTTGAGGTTCTTGTACTTTTCCTGCAACTGCCATATCAGATAGCTTCGGTAAAACCAATAGGTAAAACATCCTGTTTCTAATACTAACAAAACGCCATAGCCTGCTAACCATGTCTTCATCCGTTCGTCATCCCGAAATACCATGAAAAGAATGCCTGCCAGTATGCTGACAACAAAACATATATTGGCATATCTACGACCGCTTCCACTATGTGCCCGTACCTCTTCCGCAATATTTTGTATACTCTTTTCCATCAACCAAGCCTCTTCTGCAAGCCCCTGTCTACTCTTTTCCATCAGCCAAGCCTCCTCATCAATTCTCTTACATCGCTGCATTGATTCTCAGACAACAGCCGTCCACATTCCCCATACGCAGCTATATATCCATCCTTCAATACTGCTATATAATCCGTGATATCATTTATCTCTTCCACTAAATGTGTACTGATGATCATACCCATATCCTCGTCCCTGCACTGATGGGATAGCAGATCCCAAAGGTCTGTCTTGACGACCGGATCTAAGTTCGCCATCGGTTCATCCATCAATAAAAGCCGGGGATTTCTTGCTAAATGAAATGCAATCTGCACCTGCATCTTCTGTCCGGTAGACAGCTCTCCGTATCTTTCCTGCAACCGTTCCCTCGGGAATCTGAGCCGTTCTAATATCGTCTCAAACCGCTCCGCATCCCAGTGCTGATACAACCCCGAAAACAATGCAATATTCTGCTCTACTAAAATCTCGTCCATACACCACACCTTACCACTGACATACGCAACCTCATCCCTGAAATGTCCGTACTCCGTCTGTGCCTCGATTGCTTGCACTCCGGTTACATCCACATCATTCCAATACACATGTCCTTTGTTTGGCTTTAATACTCCGTAAAGCATATCCAATAAGGTTGTCTTTCCTGCTCCATTTTTCCCTAACAGTGTCAAAATATAGCCATCTTCCAATTCAAAAGAAACATCCTGCATTTTGAATTTTCTGCTATGATATCCCAATCCTTCTGCTTTAATCATCTGTATCCTCCCAGAGTATCTCTATCATATCGTAAACTTCTTCTTTGCCAAGGCCTGTCGCCTTCGCCTTTGCGATCCAGCCTGCCAGCTCCTCCTCTATCGTAACCGTTCGCTTCTCCGCAAGATAATCCAGATCCGGATCATCCACAAAAAATCCCTTTCCCGGAACCGAATAGATCATTCCCTCCTGCTCCAATTCCTCGTATGCTTTCTTCGTTGTGATCACACTGATCTTAAGATCTGCAGAAAGCCCACGAATGGAAGGCAGCGCCTCTCCCTTTTGCAACTGTCCGGTAAGAATCGCCTCTTTGATCTGATTGCTGATCTGTGTATAGATCGGGATACCACCTTTCGATTGAATGTTAATCTTCATATTTTCTGCCTCCTACCTGCCGTATCACATCTACCAGCAAAATAACAAATCCAATCCCCAATCCTGCCATAAATACTGTATAAACGTTTTGTTCGACAAACTCGGCTATTTTCCCGGTCTGATTGAACAAGTCAATTCCACAAAAGATAAGTATAATAAGCAGGATTTTATCTGCAATACAGATGACACCATCATATATATTGGTTATCCGGCAATGGCAAACCTTACAGACCCTGCGGTGAAAAAGGTACATACAATATGCCGCATCTAACAAAAACAGATTCGGAAACTGCAACAGCACCGACTGGCTATAGCCATGCATAATGATCAGGTTGACCATAATCAGAACAGCGATCAGAAGTATTTCCATACCAGCATTGAAAATGAAACACCTTTTCCGCTCTTCCCCTGTTTCCGGAAGCAATTGATAAATGTCCGGCTCTTCCTCTACGCTATATATGTATCCACATGTAATAATGCCCCATACATTGAAAAACATAATGGTAAGGGCTGCAAAAATGATCCCCGCAATATTGGCCGGTCTGTCCTGTAGGTGTGCCTTGCAATCCGCAACAAACTCTCTAAACATTCTCAATCACCTCGCCTTTCTCTACATAATACATAATCTCTTTCAATTCCGGATACCTCACGCATTCCCTGATAGATGCCGGAAGTTCATACTGTTCCACGTCGATCAGCCACTCATTATGATTCGTTTCTTTCCGTCCTCCCACAATCCGCTCTGCCGGAATGTCTCCCAATACCTCATCCTCCGCTTCTATGATTCGATAACGATCCCTCAGCTCATCCACCGTTCCGTAAAAATAAATCCGGCTGATACCATTTTGCTCCCGCAACCACAGGATATAATCAGCAAAATGCTCCATCTCCTCGATCAAATGGCTTGCATAGATCACACTTTTTCTCTCATCCGATACCAGTTTCCGAATCTCTTCATAAAACGTATCCCGGAATTCCACATCCAGATTGCCGGTCGGTTCATCCATAAAATACACATGGGCATCATAACTTAATGCAAATGCCAACTGCTGCCGTATCTGTTGTCCCTGTGACAATCTGTTCATTGCCTGAATATTCTTCTTCCCCTGTCTGACGGATTGTAATTTCTCCGGATGATCTAAGATTCCATACCGTTCCAAAAGTTCCTTATATCGTTCCAGATTGAAACTATCGTAATACCTGCCAAACAATCTGCCATTGGTCAATGCATTGACATTCATTCGAAATGGTGATTCATTCAGAACATATGCAATCCGTTTCTTATATTCCTTCTCACCCTTCTGTAAAGAATAACCTAGAATCTTGGCATCCCCCTGTGTGCTCTGCATTCCCATCAACGTCCGAAGTAAGGTTGTCTTCCCACTTCCGTTCCTACCGATCACGCCAAGAACACACCCTGCGTCTAGCGCAAATGTAATATCTGTCAACTTAAAATGTTCCAATTCCTGCGTAATATGCCTACACGAAAATATTGGATTCATAGGAACCTCCTTAATATCTGTCTATGCGTTGTCTATATAATCTCCTCTTGTATATACACAGTATATACAGTTATACACACATTGTCAAGGTGCGCATCCACAGCAGAACGTTTTTCTTTATAGTTCGAACTTTCCTACAAAGAAAAAGAGATACCGCTGCGCATTTCACGCATACGATATCTCTTCTACTCTACATATCCATATAGGAATCACAGTTCCTTTTATCAGGCATCACACATTCTGTTCGTCTGACACCATCACATCATGCTTTCTTTGCTGCTTCCGCATACTGCCATACAATTACAGCAACAATCAATACAATACCGACAATATCCGTGATCCAGGATGGGAAGATCAGCATCAGACCTGCCACAACAAACAGAACACGCTGTAACGGGTTCATTTCCTTCTTCAAATATCCTTCCAGGCCGGCGGCTACACCAAAGATTCCGATAAAGGAAGTGATGACAATTCGAATAACCTCCATCGCATTTGTATCGATCATCAGAAGTGCCGGACTAAAACAGAACACATACGGTACAATGAATACCGCAATTGCAAGCCGCGACGCATTGAATGCCGTCTTCATCGGGTTCGCCTTGGCAATTGCAGAGCCCGCATATGCTGCCAATGCAACCGGCGGCGTAATATCCGCAACAATACCAAAGTAGAATACAAAGAAATGTGCGGCCAACGCCGGAACGCCCATACGGATCAGAATCGGGGCACAGGTTGCTGCCATAATACAATAGTTTGCCGTTGTCGGCACACCCATTCCCAATACGATACAACACAACATCGTAAGGAATAATGCAATGATCAGATGATTGTTCGATACTGCAATGATTCCGTTGATCAGTTCATTTGCAAGACCTGTCATGGTAATGGAACCGGAAATGATACCTGCAACGCCACAGGCTGTTGCCACTGTGATCGTACTCTTACCGCCTGCCTCTAATGCATCAAAAAACTTCGGCAGCGTAATACGGTTCTCCTTATCAAATAAACTCACCACGATGGATAACACAATGGCAAAGCTTGCCGCACGCTGCATCGTCATGTAATTACCGGAAACCCATACCACCAACATAACTAATGGCAACAACAGATAGATCTTCCGAACCAGTAATTTGAACTTTGGCAGTTCTTCTTTCGGAATGCCGGAAAGTCCTAATCTCTTTGCCTCAAGATGTACCGTAATAAATATACCTGCAAAATAAAGAATTGCCGGCAGGATCGCTCTACTTAAGATGCTTGAATATGGCACACCGATAAAGTCTGCCATCAAAAACGCTGCTGCACCCATGATCGGCGGCATGATCTGACCACCGGTCGATGCTGCGGCCTCTACCGCTCCTGCGAATTCTGCCTTGTATCCGGTCTTCTTCATCATCGGAATTGTAACGGAACCAGTTGTTACTGTATTTCCTACCGAAGAACCCGATACCATTCCGCAAAGCGCAGATGAGATTACCGATACCTTTGCCGGTCCTCCGGAAAATCTACCTGCCACGCAGTTTGCTAACTGAATGAAAAAGTTCGAGATTCCCGTCCGCTCCAAAAAAGCACCAAATATAATAAATACTACAATATACTTTGAACACACATTAACCGGTGTCGAAAAGATTCCCTCTTTTGTGTAGAACAGATTCCTCACAAAATAACGCACTCTTCCAAAAAACTCCGGGTTCGTCAGACCAAATGACAATGCATATACAACAAAGAAAAATGCCACACAAAGAATCGGAACTCCGACACATCTTCTTGTCACTTCCACTAATGCCAGTATTCCGATAATACCGATCACAATCTGGTAAGGCTGAAATCTTGTCCCCTGTAATATGATCGCATTAGCGTTAAATGTATAATATAAAAATGCTCCCGTTCCTAGGATCATCATAACAATGTCATACCATGGCATGTAATTCTCCCGGTTATCACCCTTCCTGGCCGGATATATCAAAAAACCCATTAGTATAATCAACGCCATAAAAGAAGTCAGCCGGATCTCTTCTAAAAATGTTGCAAACAAGGTTACATAGATGCACCACAAGGAAAATGCAACAATGATCGTCTTCACGACCAGTCCCGGTTTGCCCGTCCAGGTTCTCTGATTGGATTCCCGGTCATATTTCTTCATAACGGCATCCACATCCGTACTCATATCCGATACCGTATTCATCATTTCTTTACTCATAATCTCACTCTATACTTTCTTATCTACTCTGATACAGATTCACTTTTCCGTATCTTCTCTTCCTCATCTCTTATCTGCTATCTGCAAGAATCCCCTTATAAGGGTTCCTCTCCTGTATACTGCCTGTTACTTCTGTGTATCCACATTCATTCCGTGCTCCTTATAATATCTTGCCGCACCTTTGTGGAATGGTACTGTCATTCCGGAGGTTGCATTGTCCAACGTCAATTCATTCCCCTTGGCATTCTCTGCTGCAATCTCGTCTGCATGATCAAATATAGCTGCTGTCATATTGTAGACGGTATTCTCGTCCAAATCTGCATCTACAATCACCGTAGCCTTTACCGTCAACGTCTCAACCGGTTCTGTCTGACCCGGATAAGTGTCTGCCGGAATCTGCAATGCGGAATAATAGGAATGTTCTTTGATAATCGCATCCCGCAGAGCGCCATCAATATTCACCAGATACACACCATTTGTTGTTGCAAGCTCTGTGATCGCTGTTGTTGGTGCTCCCGCCACAATAAATGCAGCCTGGATCTTACCATCCTTTAATGCTTCCTTACTGTCCTCAAAGCTCTGATACTGCGGTTTGATATCCTCTAATGTGATTCCCGCTGCCGTAAGTACATCCACCGCATTGTAATACACACCGGATCCCGCTGCACCAATGGATACACTCTTTCCCTTCAGATCATCTACCGACTTGATCTCTTCATCCATTGTGATCAACTGCACCGTCTCTGCATACAAACCACCAAGCACACGGAAATCATGATTCTCGCCATAGCTCTCAAACGACTTCGTACCATCCCATGCATAAGTCATAACATCCGTCTGGGCAAATCCCATCTGATAATCTCCGTCCTGCATCGACTGAATATTCACGGTTGATCCTCCTGTCGATACTGCCGTCACCTTGACCCCTGCATAATTTGTCATATACTGGGCGATAATTCCACCATATGCGTAATAAGTGCCGGCCGTACCACCGGTACCAAACATCATTCTCTCTTTGCCACAGCCGGTTAATGCCGTCACCATAAAAACACATATCAGCAACGCTGCAACTAGCTTCTTATTCTTATTCAAAACAAACCTCCCTATCCTCTGATCAAACGGGTTAATACATTAATACAAGTCTCATAATCAATCACACCTGTGTCTAAACAGATCGTATAATCCTGTGCTTTGTTCAAACGCCCACCCGTATATACTTTGTAATGCTTCTCTCTCTGCTCGTCGATCTTTTCTACATACTTCTCAATATTGGTTACCTTATCGGATACCAGTTCCCTTGCACGTTCTACGCGGATTGCGTAATCCGCATGCAGGAAAATGTCAAAGGACGGGATACCTGCCTCACGTAAGATCACATTTGAACAACGTCCAACAATAATACAAGGATTCTTCGCAAGCTCTGCCATCGCATCTTTCTGCGCCTGATAGATAGCATCATGCGAACTTGTATAAGCGGCCATATTATTCAAAATGCTGTCCAAAAATCTGGCAGAATCACTAATAGTTTCTCCCTCATCTTCTATCTCTTCTTCCGAATATCCACTCATTTTTGCTGTCAATCTAACAAAATCCCGGTCGTACCAGGGAATGCCTAATTCCTTGGATAATCCCTTCGCTACCGTCCTTCCACCGGCACCGAATTCACGACTGATCGTAATGATCGGCATTGTATCACTCATTATTCTGTCCTCCTGTTAATCCTCTCTATTCATTGCCACGAAAGATCTAAAAGTTGTCTCCGTTCCAGCCCCAGTTCGCAACTGCCTGATACTTCACATATACATGATCCGGTGCAATTCCCAACACCTCGTCAAAGATCTTGCAGATCTCTCCCGTCAGCTTGGAAAATGCAGATGGATTCTCACTTCCATATACACTCACTTCCACCATCGCCATCGGCTGGTTATTCTCTCCACGGAAATACAATCTGTACTCTGGTTCAAATCCAACCATAAGCCAGCTTTCTGACTTGCCCGGAATGGCCTGAATGGCCTGTCCTAATCTTGTCTTTATCTCCTGCTCCTGTTCATTGGTAATGGTTACACTAATCTTTGAATTAATAAATGGCATTCTATGTTCCTCCTAAATTATATTATTGGTTCTCTAAGCACGCCTACGTCTTGCTATTGCGTCATTTCTTGAAAGAAGGTACACACAATATTGATTCATACTGATTCCCTCTCTCTTTGATTGTTCGGCAAGCATCCGATGCAGACTACGCGGCATCCTAATCTTAAACTGTCCGGAATATTCTTCTAAGTCCTCCGGATCGTGTATCTCTATTCCATCTTCGATAGCTGCCGCTAACCACTCTTTCTTGGCGTCCTTGGCGTTTGCCACCGCTGCTTCTATCGTCTCTCCACAAGTAATACATCCCGGAAGTTCTGGAAAGGAAACCACATATCCCCCTTCTTCCTTGTCTTCTACAATCTCCATACGATAATTCATCGCCATATAATCATTCAGCGTTTTCATGACTATTCGCCTCACTTTCCACGATCACTCTTCCTATTATATGTGGTGTCGTATATGGTGTCAATTATTATTTTTCATCATAGTATATTATAATCTCTATAATTTTCTTCTTATGTAATAATTGTAATAATTGATCTTAGATTTCTTCTTGACAAATATGCTGCATTCAAGTAATATTCCAAATAAGAAATGGGTTTTCACCGCACTTCATGATGCGGCTTACTCGTTTCTTTTTTTATTGCCAGAATATCATATAAATACTATTTCTTATCCTTCTTATCTCTTACCATAATTCAGCTACCCAATCTGTTCTAAGATAAATGGATCTTTAATCTTCGCGTCCTCCGCAAAGAACAGAATCTTGGTCAGAATCTCTGCCGTCTTCGGATCCTCATCTACAAATGGAAGGAAAATACGTCCCCGCCGTTGTGAATGTACCGGAAGCACCTGAATCATCGGTCCACCTTCCTGATGGATCACGCCACTTCCAAGATGAATCCGGTAATTCGCAAGCTTTCCCTCAATAATAGCATGATGATCCGTAAACCGTACATTCTGTAATCGGAAGAGTGGCATTGTGAATTCTGCAATTGCTTTCCGCATCTCAATCGTAGAATGTGAGCTTTCCGGATCAACCCCTCCGGCATGTGCAACACTGACTGCCATATCCACATCCCGCATGACCTCCGAAAAGATGACATCCGGAATATCTGCAATCCGTATTTCTTCCCCCGTCTTCCGATCAATAAACACCACCCACTCCAACGTAGGCGATTCTATATCCGCAGGCGAGAACCAGTCTGCTAATGCATAGATCTGTGCCACAATATTTTCCTGATAATATACTTTCTGCAATCCACTCTCTACATCCGCAACCCAATGCCGTGTCTTCAGACAGCCCACGGTTCTGGCCGGCTGAATCTGGTTTCCTGCATAGCGCAAAGAATGGAACATATTCTGTTCTTCCTCTGTCTTCACATATAATTCCCGGAACACCTGCTTAAATGGCTGCCGGATCTGCTGGTCAAATACATATTGCTGATACGCATGCCAATGTCCCGCCTGATATAAATGATACGGATGTGCAATACTTACCAGAGTATCCTCTGCCAATTCTATGGTTCGGTCTTCCTCTACACAAAGTAACCCCTCCATCCGGATGAATCCCATCCGTTCACTCGTCTTACCTACCAGATTCGCAACAATCCGTTCTGTTACCGGATTATGCAGCAGGTTCTTCAATTCCGCAAAAGTAAATTCTGTTCCCTTCTCCATCGAATCTTCAAACATTGCCCTGGTGCGACGATACTGCTCTGTAAATTGCTTTCGATCATCATTTAACGAGACGATATATGTATTCTTCTTATACTTTGCTGGAACCGTCTTCAACCGCTTGCCCGCCTTTTCACAAACCAGCTCGCATTTTCCATCCTCGCATGCTTCTAACCACACGGTAATGTCCTCTATGTTATACGGCTCAAAACAGGTCTTGCGCTCTTCATATTCTAAGCTTTCCATCTGCAGGATCAATCTTGTCACATCCTGATATCCCGCATTGATTGACAGATTCTGTAATGCAAGCTCTACAGCACGATTTTCACTGGCTCTGCGCTGTGCTCCATATTGTCTGCCTTCCTTCTTAAACCTCTGCAAGAACAGATAACGGTTACGGATATCTTTCTCATTCTGAATCGGAATCAAGCCATATGCCATGACCAGATCTTTGTTCCGCTTCGCCTCAATCTCATTTTCCAATTCACTCGTCTTATAGATTCCGAGAGCTGCATCTGCATATTTTCTTGCCCGTGTATGCTTCGCTCCATCTGATATATACTTGGCCGCTTCATAAAGCATGTGAAAATGTTCCTCTCCCAATTGCTGGTACACTTCCATAAACCAGTCCACATCAAATGCTCCATCATTCAGATCACTGATCGCAATCGGCGTATAGCGGGCAATCATTGCCTTACGTTTATCTTCAAATTTCTCCTTCATATGTGCCATAAAATAATAGCACCCGGACACAAAACCAGCCCAGCCAAGATAATCTCCTACAAGCGGAATCCATTCCGGTGCGTAAAATGCTGCCTCGATCAGACGGCTCTCTTTGATATCGGTATCCTTTACCAGAGAACGCAGACGTTCCGCATCATCTTCTATATCCGGAATACAGACCTGTAACATATGACTTAAGCTCTGTCGTTTTGTAACCGTCTCCTTCCGGTTCCATGTACTATTAAACCAACTGCTGCGTTCCAACGTCTCTTTTCCTAATGCACTGAGAATTCGTACAAAAGTCGATACTCCGGAGATTCTTTGAACTGCATATATGTTACGGGAAAACTCTGTCTCACTGTCTCCCCTCTTCAATTCCGCTTCCATCATCAGACCAGAGAGCTTTTGATATACTTCTAGTGCAAGCTGCAGACGTTTCTCATCCTCTTCGGAAAACTCCTCCGGTAATGGATGCCCCAACAATACCTGCACTGCATATCTTCTATTCGTATCCACCCAGGAACCTTCTTTCCTACGATTCTCAAGACTGCGATTGCGATCCTGATAGAACTGAACAATATAAGATAAACGATGCATCGTCTCATTCCGCTCTTCTTCCCGGAATATCATCTTGTATAGATAATCCTTTGTAATGATTCCCTTTGTACATGCCGTAATATAATATTGTACACACGGAAACTGCATACTATGGCCAATATAAGAAAAGTAGCGGTTATTTTCCAGATCAAGTGGCTTGTGAAAAGAATGACAATCTGCCAATTCGTATTGATACGGAAACAATTCCGCAAACAGTTCCTGTCCGTCATGCATATCTAATGCTTCCGTAAACAGCCGTATCGGAGCATATGTCAGTATCGTTCTCTCCCGCCACTTTGGTTTTCCACTCTCGTCCTTATCCGTTGTGCTTTCCCAGCCACAGATCATCGGATTTGCAGATTTTAACAATTCATTTGTCACAGCCGCCGAACATTTTTGCAATAATAGGGCATCCCGGTGTTCTTCCAACAAACCATTGATGACACCAATCACTTCCCCGAACCAGGTCAATGTAACAGGCTGCAAGAACTCCCTTCCGTATAATTGTTCCACTAACGGTCTGCACTGAGCCTCCATATGTGGCTCATCCCCTTTTAAGACCAACAGATATAACGACAATAACAAACAGGTTGTGTAATTCTTAATCTCCTTCTCATAGAAATCGTCCCACAACTCTTTCAGTGGCAGATTATGACGGAATCTGGCCCCCAGTCCCCAGAATGAATCTGTCAGCAAATGGACGCTTCCCTCATACTCCTCAAACTCATCATATTTATGCTCCTCTATCAAAGCATCTAACTTAGCAAGAATCTCCGGCAATTGTCTAATGCGCTTCTTATCTCCAAATACATCCTTATATGCCTTCTTGCACTCCCTCAGAAAATCTTCATCAAACTCCGGATCATACTCCGCACGAACGTCATATAACCCATACCCATTCTCCTTCGTACATTCTGTCTCTGTATCATTTTGCAATTCCTGAATCAGAATACGTTCCTTTGTGGATGGTTTTGTTATCTGATCTAACAGCGGCAGACACTGCATGTACAATACCTTTCTTTCCGGGTCCTTTTGCAGTTGCAATAACAGATCTAATCCCGCTGTTCGTTTCTCTTCCTTCCGATCAGCCAGCAATCGTGCAATACACGATTCCAGGCCATCCTCCCCCATGGTATACAGTATGGATAATACATTCTTGCGAATCTCTGCCGTCTTATATTTGAGCATTGCTTCTAATTGCAGATATTCTTTCCCGGATAACTCCATCTGCGGCACAAGCTTGCATGCGACCGTGCCCACATACGTCCGATCTGCCATACATCCGATCAGTATTTCCCGCTGCTCCTCATTATACGGTGGAACCAGTGTCAGCAGCATAACCGAAGCACGTTCAAAATAATCGGTAGATATTTGCGGAAGCAGCTCTGCGATTGCTGTAATCTTGTCTTCCTCCTGCAAAGCACTCGCACAGACTGCTAATCGGCAGATCACATCAGAGCGCCGTAATGCCTCTTTATTCCATGGAAAAATACACGGTTGAAAGTCAATCTGTTTCTTTGAGATTGCCTGTAACATCTCTTGTAAAATGCCATAGAATTCCTCACACTCTGTCCGATCCTTAAAATATTGCTCTACATCCGCATACTGTCTGGTCAAACCTTTCAACGGATAGCCGTCCTTATGCCGCCTCCTGCGATCTGTGACCTCATCCATATAATCGGTACATTTCGGCATAAAGCTTCGCATTATCGCCGCCATTGTGTCCTGCTCCTGATAGAATCTACGCACAATTGCCTTTGCAACCTGATGTACATACACACCATTCAGGTGCATTTCCTGTAGATAATAACAGCACACCATTCTCTGGTGCTTACTTCCCTCTAATGTCAGTTTCTCTATCACCGCACAGGCATCCTCAATCTCCTGTACTCCATAGCTCCAAAGCGCCAGATAAATCTGCATTGAATCTTCACTTTGCAAAGCTGCTTCTCTTGCCTTTTTATCCCCTAAATAAGCTGCGATCAAGGCAATCTGTTTCTTGTTGATACGATCTAACTTTCCCTCTTCTTCTCCCAACAATCCCGTCCATGTTCCAACAGAACGAAGCACAGACGAATACCGCAGCAGATCCTGTTTCACAACAATATTAAACAAATACCGGAAGGCAGAAAGGGTTCCTGCATCCATGTTATCGCAAATTGCCTGTCGCAGTCCTTCCTGCAGTCTTGCCGCTAATAGTAATTGTCCTACCGCCTCATATAACTCCTGACATTCACTCTGTACAATTCCGCGTATCAGTTCATAGCTTACAAGATTGACTGCATTTTCCCCTAATAAAATGTCCTTGAGTATAGCAATCAATTCTGTATTGCCACGATCCAATTCAGCCTGAATCCACACAGCAGGTATATCATTCCGATAAGAGCAGGACTGATAATATCGATACACCACCTGAATGTCCGGTGCCGCTTTTCCCTGCAGCAGGGAAACAAGATCTGTTCCAAAGATACCCGCCTTGTGATAACGATTCAATATTGTAAACATCCGAGGTACATATACCGTGTACCGCTTAGTTCTCAACGAACGCCGGAAACAGGATTCATCCCGCTGCCATTTATTCACCGCATCTACACTACAATAAAAATCCTCCAGCAAATGATCTGGAATCCATCCCTTCATATGCTGCATTTCCTGTCTAAAAAAATCGGATGGCTTTGTACCCGGTTCTTGCAGATATGCCGTCACACGTTCTCCTAAAGCGGTATGTGACATAGCATTCGTCTCATAACGGCCTGCCATTTCCAAAGCCTTTCGAACCTCATCCGAATAGGACTGCAACCGCTCATCCGACCGTTTCTGATATGCCTCCTCCACCTTACGTGCCACTCTTCTTCCTTGTTCCTTCTCCGCACCCGTCATTTTCATATGTAACCCCTTTCTTCTAGTCTGTTATATAGACCTCCTGCCTCATCGGACATTCCCCAATTCTGTCTATCAATGCCTCCGTCAACACATTGCTACCAGATTCGCCCCGCTAACATGGTCAGCCGAATCAGACTCACCTCATCCCCATCCTGTAAGGCTAGTCTCTCGTCTAACTGCTCTGCTTCTTCTCCATTCACAAACACACGGTAAAGACCATCCTCAAATGCCTGTACTGCAACTGCAACCGCCTCCTCCACATCCGGTTCCTTATTCCCATAAATGATACCAAATGCGATCTTACCAACATCTGCCATGTCATGTATGTTCTCCTCTGTAAGAACACATGCTCCTTGTCTGCTCCGCTCTATATAATCGTTCACACAGATTGTGACGGTTACACTTAAGAATTCTCTTAATGTCTGCGGTTGTTTGTCATAATGAAATGGAATCTTATCTATCACATTTTTTCTTGTTCCAATGGATTTGACATTCATATAGATTTCTAACATGTATTACCCCACTCTATCTTATCTCTATTGCATCTTCTGCCTCTGCATACGCTCTCCATTCACCCGTTCCTTTAGAAGCTGTGACCGCCGCCACCGCCTCCTCCGCCAGAGGAACCACCGCCGTGACCGCCTCCTCCGCCGCCCGACATCCGGACGCGCTTCTGGGTTACAAAAAGAAACTTCGGTTCTTCCATATGAAAGTTGCTTTTACTTCCTCGCAACAGATTCTCCATATCCAGTTCCTTCACCTTAGATGTCTTACGCAACAGCCAATAATTGAGCAGGATGGAAAAAATGACTGCCAACATCAAATTGCCGGCATGCTTCATCGGACGACTAATCTCCTCGCCCTTCAGCAATGTTTCCACCTGCGAATATACCATACTGGCACAGGTATAATAATCTCCATCCGTCGCATAAGTATATACATTATCCGTAATCGTATAGGCATTCGTTCTGGTAATAATACGGAACATCTCATTATGTGAGTATATATATATCTCCCGGTTCGTCATATCAATCAGGAAAATGATTCCGCTCTGCTCGCCAAATGTACTCAGATAACGGCTTTGCGCATACTCCCCTGTTGGTCCATTTACCTGATCCGAGGATACAAAAAGGGCATTGCCATATGATGTGATTGCCTGCATCTCATCTAAAAGCCGGTTCTCTTGATCTGCCGTTAACAGATCTGCCTCATCCAACACCTTTGCAGAATAGGTGGCAGCATTTTGTGCGTATACCGTTGCTCCATTCTGCATTATGTTAAACAAGGGATTGCTGCCAAGGCTTCCATATATGAACATTAGGACAAATACTACAACTGTTATAATCCTTCTTACCTTACGCACGATCATCACCTCCCCGATATTCAAACTGCGGAAGCGGTCTGGTTGCCAATTGATTATAACGTAATACAACATCTAATAATGTCATAATCATTGTAATTCCCACCAGCAAAACTCCTGCATAATAGATCCGGTCATCTGCCGGATGCAGCACACTGATCACTGCTGCCGCCGTAATTCCAATCAACGTCCAGAAGCCCCCAATTCCTTTTTGGCTCTGGATCCGTTCCCTGTTCTGAAGTCCGCATACCCACATGATTCCTGCAAGAACCAATGCTGCCGGTGCCAACACATAACTTATCACCCCAAAGAAATCTCCCGGCAACACGCCCTCTGTTTTCAATGTATTCTTTGAAAGAATGATAAGAATCACCCAAGGGAAAACGATATATATTTTCTTCAGAACTTCTTTCCACGTAAGTCTGTTCTTGCGTGAACGGAACTTTTTCTTTTTTGCATTTACCTCCGTTATGATAACCGGCTCATCCTCTACCAAATCCTTTGCTTTCTCACCGTATATATCTTTGTTTGTCTCCTCCCATTCCCTCTGCTTTTTCTCCTTATCTAATCGCACATTCAGAGAATGTCTGGCAGATAATCCCTGATCCCCTTCATGCGAATCAATGCCTGCCAGTTTCTTCATTTCATGTGTATGTAACATTACTACAAGTGCTCCAATCAAAGCAACAAATGCCAGCAATACGGACGGACGAATCGTTACAAAAAGATCGAACAGAAAATATAACGGTACAATTCCAAGCAGACAACCGATTAAAAACTTTCCGCTATCCATCGGTATGTCCGCTACCACTTTCCCGGTTTGTCCATTTACCGTCGCATACGCAATACGCTTTCCATTCTTATAAGACATAAACCATACCGGAAACAGACCCGTCTTCACCCCTGTAATATTGGAATGAAATAATGTCTCAAATGATACATCAGGCTCTTTGATCTTGAAATTCTTTCTTCCGACCGCCATCTGATCATGCATTTCCTCATATGTCTGCACGCCCGAAACATCATATATCTGATCTTCGTAGATCTGATAATCCACATCCGGCAGATCCGCATAAAATCCACTCAGATAACCGGTGGAAAACGGCTTTAAACCAACTGCATCAAATGGTGCAATTTTATTATTGATATCATCCGGAAACAAGGACGATGCATCCATTGCGATATTCTCATATTGATTGTCTATTGAGGTCCGTACCTCATACATATCCGTAATATCATAATTCGCCTGTACATAATTCTCCATTGCCGTAAACCGGACCGGTCCCTTTTGCTCCACATCATATAACCAATATGGGATATAAATCCCCCGGAACTCCTGAATATTCTTCTTATTCCGCAAATGACCTGGTGCATAGATCGCTTTTTTCATCATTTCAATATAAGCTTCCTTGCAGCGTTCCTTTGTCACCTTAAATGGAATAATATAATCCGGTCTTCTCTCACTCCGCAACCGGCTCGACAACATTGTGGATGCTCCACAATAACTGCAAAATGCTGTCGCTGCATCATCTGTGCTATAGATCTCTCCTGCACACTGCGGACAGATAAACTGGTTGATCTCCATCTCCGATCCATCGGTTCCATCTTTTTGCTTATCCACATTTTCCGGCACATATACCGAGCCACATGCATTGCAGTACATCTTCTGTCTGGCAATGTCATAGATTAGATTGTTGCCACATCCTGGACATTCTATCATATGTAAAAACCCCCTTACATTAAATTGCTATTATTAATATCTGACTTTATATGATACCTTATAGCCTTTTCATAGCTAAATACTTTTCGATCAATTTCGGCTGTATCAATGGATATGTCCAATTCTCAGGTAACCCATCTAAAAGCACAACCTTTTCCATCTCACTATGTAATTCCTTATCAAATTCTGTTATCTCTGCAAAACAAAGCAATCCGTATGTTTCTTCCCCGGTATCATTTACTCTGTTCTTTCCAGTAACCGAATACACACATATTGGTTGCATATCAAATTGGATTGCTCCTGTCTCTTCACGAAGTTCCCTCTTAGCTGTTTCCAAAATATCTTCCCCAGCTTCTCTATGTCCTCCGGGTACTTCGTAGGTATCTCTTTCTTTGTGCTTGCAAAATACCCATTTGCCATTGCTCTGCGAAATAATTACTGCAAATTTCAATAAAGAATCCGCTACGGTATCATAAAATTTTACTTCCAGATTATCCATTAATGTACCTCCAAAACATTGCTTTTCCCATAAGTAAAGTTACCTTCCAGACTGTTTCACTAATTGCCGGCTTCCTATTAAGCGGTCTGCTCAAATATTCTTTTTACTTCCTGCTGTAATTCGTCACTAAAATCTGACAAATCATCATATGTAATTACTTTCAATCTTATAAGACGAACGATATCCCATATTGCCTCTGACTTACTCATCTCCATGATAACTCCCGGATGACGCTTATCTTCTTTTATCCGCTTTTCGAGTTCTCAGAATTTCTCTGATGCAAGCTTTTTATCATCATTCAGAAAATTCGCATACTCTTTAACAAGACCTTCCATATAATTTTCCTGCCAGTCAGCTAATCTTTCTCGAAATAATTTCCAATCTTTTTTGCTTATGTCCATAATTTTGAACCTCCTCAGTCTCACGTTAGTCTCAAACAAACAATTTCAAAAATGAGACTAGCTTTGAAATATTTGTTTTTCAGAAATCACATTAAGAATCTCGCACGCATTAAAAAAATTGTTTTACCGTTTTTGATTGATCTTTCATATACAGATTGCTCTTATACAATATTTTTCTTCGAAAAGCATTTACTTATCGAACACGATGCACAACAAACGCACGCGTGCGTTTATCGTGCGTTTATGGTGCGTTTATTTACAAAAAGAAACTGTACAAAAATCTTTTATCCTCGACTTTCTTCTTTCGCCATTTGTTTTAAGGCAAGCCTAAACTAAAGGATTCGTCGAATTCAAATTATTAATATCAATTTCTTTTCTCTTTAATTTGTATTTTACAATTAATACCCTGCCTCTTCCAAAGTAACAACAGATCTAATTTATCCAATTGCTGCCATTAAATCCATTCATTAATTACCTTCTCTCCAAATTTTTGTATTCTTTTCCTACTTTGACTCCATATCGTCAATATTTTACACATCTATAATATCAATTAAATTGGGGATAAACTCTCTAAAGTACCTTCTATTTTTCCAATCATTAATATTACCAATAAATGCCATTCTGTATTTTGCTCTGGTGCATGCAACATTAAGTATATTAGCTTTCTTTACTACCCAATTCATTGCGCCTGCACTTTTATTTGAACAACCTAATACCAAAAGTACCTCATTCGCGTCTTTACCTTGAAAAGTATGCACTGTACCAACACAATTTTTCGTCCACTTTGACAAGATTTCCTTATCATATCCTTTTGCTGAAAAGTAGCTAATGATAAACTTACGCATTGATTCTGCAACTGTCCTAAAAGGTGTAATTATAAAAATCTTATCATCTGTCTCAAACAAATCCGAATATATATGTACTGCATCTTCCATTAATTGGCATACTTTCTCTGCCTGTTTTTTCACAAAATGATCCTTACCACCATTTTCTACCCCATCAACATTAATCCATCCAGATTTTTTTAACAAAAATGGATTTTCTGGTTTCAAATATTCTTCCTTCTTATTTGTTTTATTAAACATCCTATTGTCATATGAAATTAAATTTGAAATAGAAAACATTGGTTCTATGCACCTTCTGTGAACAACCAATGGACAACCAACCTGACGTTCCCCGATCATACCATTAAACTCATTTATATTATCAGCAAAAGTCTGAGCTGAATTTTCCATCACCTTATATTGGTTTGCTACACAAGTACTATCAGCCAGTATGTCAATTAGCACTTTAGGAATGGTTACAACAGGTTCTACTTGCAATGGATCTCCCACAACAACTGCTCTCCTTGTTCTATAAATTGCTCCTAAAGCAGACTGTGGAACTGCTTGTCCAGATTCATCAATGAGAAGCATACCTAAACTCATATTCCCAGCATGTTTTAAAAATCTTCCCACAGAAGCAAAAGTAGAAGACAACACAGGTATCACTACTGACAATGCATTAAACAAGTGTGGAAACATCTGTTGTTTTTCTGCTATTGTATATTTCCCATTGTTATATGCCTCATATACAAACAGATTTCTTTTTATATACGGTGATTCCAAAACAAATGCTTTTCGCACTTGTAATGAAGCATAAAACAATTCCTCCCTAGCCATATCATATTCGTCAAATGTCCATGGACACGCATTCTGCGAGTCCTCAGATTCTTTAATATTTTTATAAAAATTTTTATCTGCAAAATTATTTTTGTATTTATTTTTCAAAGACCCATTATTTCCATATATTTTTTCTTCAAGTATCTGTACTTTCTTTGCTAAGGCAGCGATTATACTATATTGCTTTTCAATTTTTGTACATACTTCTTCTGTATTTCTCACAGCCAAACTATATCTACGTTTAATATCTTCATGCTTAATTATTAACTCCTCGACATATTTTCGTTTTTCAGCAACATGCCTACCTATTTTCCCTATCCCAAAAAGAATAAGCAGTTTCTTAAAAATAGAGCTATGTTCCTTAATATACTTAATTTCCTCTTCCTGCTCTAAAGTCTCCTGTTCATTACCTTCTAATTCTGTTCTTACCTCATTTAACTTTATATTTAATTGCTCCTTTTCTATGAGCAACTGTTTTAAATCCAATTTACTCTTCGCCAAACGCTCTTCTTCCTTATAAAAATCACCCAAGAGTTTTTGGTCTTTTTTAATGCCTTCTCTTAATAACAAAACCTTCCTTTTAGCTACATTAAACTTATCAATAGCTTCATCCCACGAAATACTATCTTCTCTTGCTAAATCTAAAGTCACTTTATCCGAAGCATCATTTTTTTTAGCAAATATACAAGATTCTAAAACTTCAGTAACATAGGATTTTCTTCCCATGCGAGCCGATATCAAACCCCATGCACTTCCTTCTTTTCCCAAAAGATTATCTGCTACCGCAGAAAAATACACTTCTTTATTTATTTTTCTGTCAAAGTAATCTGTCCTAGTTTTATCCTTTCCCATATCGCCAGATTTCGGTAAATCGAGCGTAACATTTTCTACAGCTCCATTATTATTTGACACCACAAGAATTCCATATTTAGAAATTTCTTCTGGTATTTCATAATATTTTTCTGTATAACTAGCATTTGATGCGGATTCAACTTTTCTAGAAACAAAATTACTACCACTAATTCCATATTTAATTAAAACTTCTGCTAATTGGACAACATTTGAAGCGATTATTTCTTTCAAAAGAGTTGTTTTTCCAGTTCCTGGTGGTCCATTTACCGAAAATATTTTTTCCCTTCTATCCTTTTCTGATATAGCTATGTTTATAGCTATTTGCTGCATTAATGTCGGAGAAAACTTTGATGGATATTTTGCCATTGGAAATCTATCTACTTCTAGCCATTTTTTCATGGCACAAACATCACTGTCTATCATTATCCTTTTCTGATTTCCTGCCAATAATGAGGTAGTATATTTTATCACATTTTCATTATTCTTATAATTCTTCTGAACATTTTCTATTTCGTCCAAATAAAAACTGGAAAAGTCTTTTGTTTCATCCTCTTTTTTTAAACCTTTACATGCATATACTTTATCCGAAGCACTTTTTAGCCCAACTTCACTTTCAGACTCAATTTTCAGTTTATCAAATATAATATTTTTTACTATTGTTACATCTGTAAACTCCAATATTTGTACATTATTTTGTTTAAGTATCTCATTTACTTCTTCATTTAGCTTCCATATATTTTCTTGCATAATATTAACATTTATGCCCTCGGCTTTTATCATACAAAGTACAGCATAAAAGAACGGACTGATTTGCACGCCTTCTTCTGTAATTTTCCCATCTAAATCTATCTGAACAGAAAAAATATAAAACCGTCCTGTTAATTCATTTATCTCCGCATATTTTTCCATATCTAATTTGCACTTTTCAGCCATTTTTTCAATAAAATCTTTAGTTCTATAACAGCCACAATAAACATTTGCTCGATTATATAACTTCTCATCAGATCTATTTTTCTGATTCAAATACTCATTATGAGCTCTGTATCTTTTTAATGGCAAACTTCCGATACTATAATCATTGTAATATGCATCAAATGGAACATCTTGTTTCCCCTCCTTTATTGTTAAAACCAATCCCGGATAATCCGATGGTGTAAAATATTCTTCTAGTTTCCAAAAATTATATATCTTATTGCATTCCGCTGTTAAAGAGCTATTTCTCATTATATACCTACTTTCTAATCGGAACACACATAACTATGCTTCAGTTCCATTTCATCTTCCATCTTCACAAATCCATATTTTTCATACAATGGCCGCCCCATATCTGTTGCCTCAAGAGCAATTTGTGTCATGCCCTGCTCCCTCGCATCCTTTACCAGTAAATCCAATGTATGAAACGCAATCCTCTGTCTCCGATATTCCGGTACCGTATACATATTCATAATATACGCCTTTTTACCTGTTGGATTATGATATGTCGGCATTACCTGATAAAAGCTGACACCACCTGCACCAATAAAAGTTCCGTTATCATACACCAGATATGCAATATGCTCACCGGTTTCTAATGCTCGCATATAATACTCATAAGATTCTTTTTCCACCAATGACATATCCACATCATCCGACAGTTTATTGGCAGCACGAAGAACAATGATTCTTGTTCTTACCAGTTCATCGATATCTTCTATAGTTGCTTTTTTGTATTCATAGATTTCTTTCATCCTACACCTCTACCAGCAAAGATTCTCCCTCAGAATAATCTCCGCTAGTCCATTCCCATTTCTCCGAAAGTTCTATTTTCCCATCCTCTAATACGGTTGGTACACTATGACATTTTCACCAAATTCTTTTACATTATTGTTCCTTGCCTCCAAATGATCTACCCTGGCTTATCTTCTCCACCAAAGTAACATCTGCTGGCAACCATTCAACGGAATCTAATTCCTCTTTCGAAAGCCATTTTGCATCCTCATGTTCATTTAATTCTACATGATTGGATTGTAATTTGCACCAGAAACAATCCATTGATAAATGAAAATTCGGATAGTCATATTCTACTGTAGCTATCAAATCTCCAACCGAAATGTCCGCATCTAATTCTTCCTTGATTTCTCGAACCAATGCTTCCTGTGGTGTTTCGCCGGATTCTATCTTTCCACCAGGAAATTCCCAGCCACCTTCAAATTCTCCATACCCTCTTTGCGTTGCAAATATCTCATCTTTGCCGTTATTTTGTCTTTGAATCACAGCGGCAACTACTCTTATTGTTTTCATCTCATATGCTCCTCTAATGTATTATACCCATTTACATGGCCTTTTCTCCTGCTGACTGTGCTCATACACTCTTTCAATATATTGTTTCCATAAGATATTCTCCAATCCTTTTTTATTTTATAATACCTTATGAAAACTATCATTTCATTGGACTGTTAATCCAAAATATACTGCTATCTCAAAAAATTATTTAATCTCCCAGTGACCACTATACCCACTTCCTATATATGATACATTTGACATTTTCTTAATTTTACGCTTTACTGTTGCAATGCCTATTCCCAATTCCTTTGCCATATCAGCTGTTGATATTCGTGGATTTTTCTCTATCATTTTGATTATTTTTTCTTGGGTATCATCTTGGGTATCACCTTGAGTATCATCTTGGGTATCACCTTGAGTGACATTTTCATTTGTCTGTGTTGCATAGCTAGATCCATAATTCAGATTATACAAAGTCAATGTAAAATCATCATTATCTGCCTCAAAAACTGGCATCTTGGACTCTTCAAATTCAACCTGTCTCTCATAATGCTCATTTTGCTGCAAAATATTTCTAAGGTTGGATATAAAACGCACCTGCATACTATTCGGCTTTAATCGATATCTCTCAAAAGAAGTAACATTGCCATCCTTAGCAATCTTCTTTTGCTTCTTAATAATATCATATGTTTGTTTATATTCCTCATAAAATGAATCATAGTCATATGCATACTTGGAATTCCAAAGTTCATCAAATTCCTTTAGAATATCCTCTGCCATTTCTCCCTGAGTCGTAGATACTAACTTTGTATTCCATTCCTGATTCGTTGTAAGTGCAGCACTTGTCATATTCGAACTGCCAATAATAATACGATATACTTCTTCCTCTTTAAAGATATAGCCCTTTGTATGAAAGCCATTATGTGCCGTTTTGGTATCATACATCTTAATCTGAATATTGCTTAATGAGTGTAATTTTTTTAAAGCTAGCGGCTCACTGAAATCAAGATAATTAGATGTCAGAACCTCTCCCGGAATCCCCTTTTGTTCTAATTCCTTCAATGTCTGCAAAAGTGGCGTTACTCCACCTAATGTAATAAATGCGACACTTATTTGAAATCTATCACATTTTAAAAGTTCATCCTCTATAACGGATAATACTTTCTTTCCCTCACTATAATTATTTGAAACAAAGTTCGGCTTATACGACAATTCCGATGCTACATTACCATTAATGTATGCTGTTTCTAATCCACTTCGAATGGATGATATTTTCTCTTCCTGCATGGCGAACCTCCGTTTCAAATATTGATGGATTTATTGTATCATAAAATGGGAGGGTGGGAAATTAAAATATCCGATATTCGGGAGGAATATCGGATATTTTAACTGTATTGATTGTTTAATTGTAAATCGTTATAAATTATTCAAACTCGATACCGGATACTATATACGGTATCGAGTCATTATATCTGGAGGCTTATATGGTATAGATTTTCTAAATATTCTACAGATTCCAAGGATTTTTGACGTTTTTTGGCTCAAGCGGCCTGTTTATTTTTTGACCCATTTTTTGTACAGCCTTTTCTTGCTGGATGGCAGCTTAAATTTCGCTTTCTTTGCAATGCCATGAAATGCTTTTTTACCGATAGACTTTTTCGTTAGAGACGTCGTCTTAATGGTTATGGTGCGCAGACTGCTGCATTCCGCAAAAGCAGAGGCTTCGATTTTCTTTGTCTTTTTCAAAATGGTTACTTTCTTAAGTGCTTTGCAACCGGAGAATGCTTTACTTCCGATGGATAGCACATTACTTCCGGTCGAAACACACTTGAGTGCTTTGCAGCCATAAAATGCTTTATTGCCAATGGCAGTAACCATACAGCTATATTTGCCGTAAGCTATTTTAGCTGGAATGGATAATGTAACAGATCCCTTTTTCTTGTTTTTTAGATATTTCTTGTCATATCCGAAACAGGTTACAGTGCAAGTCCTTGTGCGCACATTGCGGTTTGCAATGCGGTAACGCAGTCCTTTGACGGTAAATACAGTGCCGACTTTTGGAGCGGCGGTATTGTTTTTGTTGACAGATTGTCCATTCCCGGGATTATTGTTATTTTGGTTAGGAAGGTCAAAGTCCGGATCATCGGAGTCGTTATTGTCTGTCAGTTTTGGTATTTCCGTAATACGTGAACGTTCATTACAGCGTTTACAATGCAGTGACATTTCTCCGGTAGATGTTTTGGTTGCCGGGATGTCAATGGTGAAGTTAGTTTCCCAATCGTGTCCAAGTGGTCTTAAATATGTCTCGCTTATGTCGATTTCCTGTTTGCCGTCAGCATCCCAAAAGACCTTACAACATTCGCTGCAGGTATAATAGCTGGCGGAACCGGCTTCCGTGCAGGTCGCGGCAACCGTATCATGAAATATCATAGTATGTACATGATTTGGAATCGCATCATCATAGTGTGTGGTAGCACCGGCATTTTCTGCCAGATTATTATATCCGACGCCATACTTTGGACAATAAAAGTCTAAAGTATTGGTTTCACTGACGACATTTTTCCAAGCGTCACTTGCAGTGGTCGGTGCGTTATCGGACTGAAAATACATTTTGCTTAATTTGCTGCAGTCGGCAAATGCTTCCGAATCAATGCGGGTGATCGTTTGTGGAAGGGTAATGCTTGTTACGTTCGTTTGTCCGGCAAATGCTTTTTTGGTGACGACACGTACCGGATATGAGGTGTCGTTGATCGTTATGGTAGATGGAACACGGATATCTCCGGTCAGTATATCGTTTGGAACGACAGAGACGGAGGCGAATTTTGTGCCATCCACACTTTCTTCCGGAGTGAAACGTAAATGATCTTTATTTACATAACGCTGGTAGCCACATACGGTACATTCCCCATCTTTATATTGGTGTCCGAGTGCATTTACAACCTGCTGCGGCGTGAATACCAAGCCGCATTCAGAGCAGTGAGATCCTTCGGTAAGTCCCGGAGTGGTACAGGTTGCCGGAACTGCTTCATCGATTACAGTCACATGTGTATGTGGTTTGGCGGCAGAGGATTGAATCGTATACGGAATTGCTGTCTGTCCACAAAACAGACCGGCTCCCGTTACCCTGACAGTTGCTGTACCGACGGCGGTGTTGTTTTCATAACGGATCGTGTAGTCCTTATTTTCGGTCAGGGTAGTACCATGCATGGTCACAGTGACTTTTGGTTTCTGTGGATTGCCGGTATAGATGTACGACTTTTCGGACAGAGTGATTTCGGCCTGTGCAATGTCAACACTGCCGTTTTCACCGATACGAAGAGTATAGGTTTTCTTTAGGGCAGGGTTATAGGTTGGATACACAGTGATTTGTGTAATGCCTGCAGCTAATACATTAAGCGGATTTACGTAGGTCTTATCGGATATGATACCAGGCGTGGAAACGACAGACGGATCCGAGGATTCAATACGGAGCTCCTGATAATCGCTATCGCCGTTGATATTTTGCGCCCATGCATAAATGGTGGAGCCGATTGGGTTGCTGGCCGGCATGGAAGAATAATAGGAACTTGTGGCGGAGGTACTATTGCGCCAATAAATATCGAATGAGGTTGGCGGAGCGATGTAGATCGTATTCTGACAGTCGGAGCAGATACCCGTGCTCTTGCCATTGGCATCGATCTCTCCATATACATAGTTATGTGGTGTTTTGGGGATGATTTCCTCAAAATCTTTATTACAGGTGTCACAGTGATATGTACGTGACCCATTTTTTGTACAGGTTGCTGGTGTATAACCGGTCTCTTTACGCGTATGCGCACAAGAGATATGTACTGTTTTGGTCGCAAATATTGTGTTATCTGCTTTTGCTGTAATGGTGACATCTCCATTGGTAAGACCTGTAACGTTTCCGTTGTTATCTACCGTAGCGATCGTACGGTCGGAAGAGGAATAGGTTAGAGGCTGGACGGACCAGATCTCGCGGGTGGGCACATTGCCATTGCTGCGAGTGCGTTCCAAACGTACTTTTGCGGTTAAGCTGGAAGTCTGCTCCGTGTTTATCGTATCTGTGCCGTCTAAGAAATTCTCTTTGATATATTTGTTGGAGATCTCAACTTTTTGTATAACATCGGTCTGCACATCCTGCATGGTTTCGTTCAGACCGGTTCTCGTAGAAAATTCACCGGCAACGGTATTCGGATAAGGTGCTGCTTCGGAATAGAAATCGCCCAATCCGACATAGTTGTATTTGGGATTGATCATACTTGTATAATGACCGGTTTCATTGGCCAGATTTTGATCGACCCAGTCTTTTTTTTCAGATTTCCACAGAATGACACCTTCGGTCATGCTTTTTCCCCAACAGTAAGCGAGATCTTCACAATTGGAAGATACACCATGAAAGGATAGGGAAAAAGTATCTTTATCGCTGGGACGATCATGTCCGGATGCCATGAAATGATACGAAATGCCAGCCTCTGCCGCACGAATGCGAGCGATGCTTTCTAGGTCTCTCGACCATTTTAACGGTTTATAATCATCGGATGTCAGCATACGGCTGGGATCGCGCGGATCCGGTACATTGCCGGCTATACAGGCTTCCTTACGAATTTCATTCAGCTTGTCGAGAGCTTCTTGCGCCTGACTATAATAAGAACCATAGATACCAAGCATCGTACATCCGTTGGATGCGCTCGCCACATCTGTTTCTAATATTGGAGGTGTTGCCTTGGAATCAGGCGTAGCGGTTGGTTCAGTTGCGGTTGCTTTGTGAGTAGTGACATCCTTAGGCGTTACAGCAAAAGCAGCTGCCGCTGATCCACTGGTGGCAGGAAGCAACATAGAAATGCTTAGAAGTGCCACTATTGCAGTCGTTTTCCAGTTGTTTTTTCTCATAATCATTTATATTCCTTTCTTTTTTTCAATTGAGCGCACAACAAGCAGACAAGTCGGTACGATGTAGAGCGTAGCAGTGATCCAAGCACTGCAGTATCGGTACCTTCTTTAGTATAAACACGAGACAAAGCAGCCCGCTGATCCCCTGAGCGGTGATCGTTGCAATTGCAGCACCGGCACAGCCCCAGTGAAAGACAACGATGCAGACCAGATCCAAGATAATATTTAGTATGGTGGAAAACACCAAAAACAAAAAAAGGTGTTTTGCTGTCGCCAACGGCACGAAGTATGCTCGAAAGCAGATTGTACAGTAAAGTACAAGGGATGCCCAGGAAAATAATTAACAAGTAAATATAGGCATCTTTATAGATGTTGGCTGGTGTGGTTAAAATATGTAAAATAGCAGGGCAAAGTAGGGCGCAGATCGTTGTCAGCAGGACGGCGGCAGCAATCGTGATAAAAATGCTGTGCCAGATATAGGCGCGCATGGGTCTGTAATCCTTGCCGCCAAAGCGTTGAGCGATAGGAATTCCAAATCCACAACAGATGCCGATGCAAAATCCAAGTACCAAAAATTGGACACTAGAGGAGGCACCGACTGCAGCTAGCGCTTTCGGCCCTAGGAATCGTCCAACGATCGCCGCATCAGCAACATTATACATTTGCTGAATCAACCTCCATATGTAACGCTGAACTCCGATTTGTTTGCCTCATATAATGTACAGGGAGTAATTAACAATTTCAATATTGCAATTATCTATTTTAACACCATAATTGGGAAATACAACTGCTATTTTTGAAACATATATCGGAAATAAACTTCCTTGAAGGTAGCATAGTTATTTCGCGAAATTGGGATGACCATGCCGTTTTGAAGAGTTACTTCAGTTTTAGTAAATTGTTCTACTAACATTAGATTTACGATATAGCTGCGATGACACTTGATAAATCCCCGATCCATATGGAATATCTCTTCGCACTTATAAAATGGTTCACGGATTGTGATCTGCATCCCGTTTGAAAAGGTTACAAGTACCAGTTGAATAGAAAGAAGCTGCATTTTAGTCAGATCGCTGTATTGGCGGATCTGCTGTTTGCGTTCGTATTCCTTGAAATATATAAGTAGAAATGTAAGATAGGCCAGACAGGAAGCGAAGCCCATAAACTCGACCACATATTGTTGTCCTCATAGAACAGATATACTTCTTTTCCGTCTACGACACATGTATATCGCATCCCGGCACCGCCTGCCTTTAAGCTGGCTGCACGCCGGATGTCTTTCACTTTGCTGATCTCATACTCTACTCCATCCTCCCATACAAAACTTTTCGGAAGGAGCATTCCATCCTTGGTAAATGTGGCATTCACATCTACATAAATTTTGTCTTCGTTCAAAGAACTGCCTCTTATTCTTAACTAAAATATCCTTGCGGATGTACCGTGTGGGAACCTTTTGCATCTAAAGAGGATAACAGCTTATCCTGAATGGATTCAACAAATGAAACAGCTTTACTGCGAAAAGATCTCTATTGACGAGTATCAGACCTGGCAAAATGAGACTACTCACACCTCTTTCCACACAAACAAGGTGAATTGGTTCAAAATCTGCAGGATCTCCTTAATCCGGAATCCACAATGCAGACGAATGAACTTCAAACCACCAATACGGAAGAAACATCCGGAAAGATTATCCCAATGCCAATCCGTCATATTATTTAACAGATATGAATGTACATAATCCACCATATTTTAACAAGTTGGTGATTATCCTGACGACAGCACAATAAAATGTGTTTAGTAGCAAATTAGTAGCAGAGAAAAAGAAAAAGTCCGGGAACGCCCTGTTTATAAGGCTTCCCAGACTTACGGATACTACTCAAACTCTATCGTTCCCGGCGGCTTACTCGTCAGATCATAGAATACTCGATTGACTCCCTTCACCTCATTAATAATCCGGGTCATAACCGTCTGCAATACTGCAAATGGAATCTCTGCACTTTCTGCGGTCATGAAATCAATTGTCTTCACCGCTCTCAATGCAACCGCATAATCATAGGTTCTCTCATCACCCATAACACCAACAGAACGCATATTGGTCAATGCCGCAAAATACTGATTTGGCATCCATGGTGCATCTTTTCCATTCTCATTCTTATATTCCTTCGCTGCTTTATCCACTTCCTCACGGTAAATGAAATCTGCATCCTGTACAATTCGTACCTTATCTGCCGTAACGTCACCAATGATACGGATACCAAGTCCCGGACCCGGGAACGGCTGACGATATACCAGATATTCCGGAAGTCCTAATTCCAAACCAACCTTGCGAACCTCGTCCTTGAACAGGTCACGAAGCGGCTCAATGATCTCTTTGAAATCTACATAGTCCGGAAGTCCACCTACGTTATGGTGAGACTTGATTACCGCCGATTCCCCGCCAAGACCACTCTCTACCACGTCTGGATAAATGGTGCCCTGTGCCAAGAAATCAACCGCACCAATCTTCTTTGCCTCTTCCTCAAATACACGGATGAATTCCTCACCGATGATCTTACGCTTGCTCTCCGGTTCTGTCACACCGGCAAGCTTCTTATAATAACGCTCCTGTGCATTCACACGAACGAAATTAAGATCAAATGTACCGCTCTTGCCAAATACATTCTCTACCTCATCGCCCTCATTTTTACGAAGAAGACCATGATCTACAAATACGCAGGTAAGCTGCTTGCCAATTGCACGCGATAACAGACCTGCCAATACAGAAGAATCTACACCACCGGAAAGGGCTAACAACACCTTGCCGTCGCCGACTTTCTCACGAATTGCCTTAATCTGTTTCTCCACAAAAGCGTCCATCTTCCAGTCACCGGAACAATGGCACACGTTATATACAAAGTTCGAAAGCATCTTCGTACCTTCTACTGTGTGAAGCACTTCCGGATGGAACTGAATCGCATACAGCTTCTTCTCCGGATTCTCTGCTGCTGCAACCGGACAATCAGCCGTTGTTGCACAGATATCGAATCCCGGTGCCACCTTCGAGATATAATCAAAATGGCTCATCCAGCAAACCGTATCCTCACTCACATCTGTAAACAATGCAGATGCTGTATTCACATGTACATCCGTCTTACCATACTCACGAACCGGTGCCTTCTCTACCTTACCGCCTAACACATGCTGCATCAACTGTGCACCATAGCAGAGACCAAGTACCGGAATCCCTAACTCAAACAATTCTTTTGAATAGGTTGGAGCACCGTCTTCATAACAACTGTTTGGTCCACCTGTCAAAATGATTCCCTTCGGATTCATTTCCTTAATCTTACTGATATCTGTCTTGTAAGAATAGATCTCACAGTAGACATTACATTCTCTGACACGGCGTGCAACCAACTGATTGTATTGCCCGCCAAAATCAAGCACAATGACTAATTCTTTGTTCAATTTTCTGCCTCCTTCTTCTGTCAAACTTCTGATCTACCAGTTCCTTCTCTTTTCGGATCATAATCAGAACATGTTATCGTTTTGTCTTTTTATAGGTGAAGTCTGCCCATTCTGAATAATATGTTTTCTTACCTACCTTCTTATAAGAACGAATCGTAAATCCATATTGCGTGTTGCTCGTTAGCTGCTTCACCGTCTTTGTAGTAGCATTCTTACTCACTTTATATGTCTTATATTTAGGATACCAGAAACTTCCATAAATATACCGCACCTGATAACCGGAAACACCAGCTACCTTTTTGAATTTGACCTTCGCACTTCGCTTACCCATCGTCACCTTCCGAATCTTCGGTGTCTTCGGTATTATGGTAATTGTCTTTGTACAACTACCACGCTCACTTCCATCATAAGAAAATGTAATCTTATATTTACCGATCTGTTTTGCAGTTATTTCACCATTCGATGTCAGGGTCACTTTATCTGAATTACAGCTCCAGCTATATGTGCCCAGATCATATACTTTTTTGCTATTCTGATAGGTATATGTCAATCGAAGATTCTGTGTGGTACCCATAGTAAGCTTGGAAGCTATGTTGACCTTCTTCTTGGACAAGTCTAATCGTTTCACCTCTACAGTCTGGATCACGTTCTTTGCAGCTGGTAAAGGAGTCTCATCTAATACAACGCTTTCCGGTTGGAAATTACTTATCCATTCTGCGTTTGTAAATTCGCCTGCTCCTACTCCATTCATGTTCGCCATTCCCATATGTGTAGTTCTCGGATTGATCATGCTCGTATAATGACCAGTAATGGCACCCTTTGTCTGCTTTACCCAATCCGACTTCTCGCAGTACCACATATTCACAGAATTCACAATGGTACTACCAGCCCACGCCAACACTTCTGCATAAGAGCCTACACCATTCGGTGTCATGATAGAGAAACAGCTCTTACCATTTGGTCTCGTATGATCCTCATAAATATTCGCCTCTGCTGCACGGATTCTGGCAATATATTCAAGATCAGAAGACCATTTGATTGGCACATAATCACTCTTTGTTAATTTACGGTCAGGATCTCTTGGATCCGGATATCCCTTTTCACAGGCTTCTAACCGGTATTTGTTTACAAGCTTGATCGCTTCCTTCACATCTGTCGCATAGCTTCCTTCTACACCGACAAGTGCATTGCCCTCTCCTGCAGTCGTAACATCCGTAGGCAGGACCTTTGTTGCTGCTTCCGCCGTCATCTTTGCCATTGGCAATCCCAGGATCACGAGCAAACTCAGGAGACATAATGTAATCCCTATTCTTTTCTGTTGCATGTTCATCCTCCCTCATCTTGTAAAATAGTCGTATTCTAGAAATACGGCATTCTCTGTATATATAGCCATTCCCTTTCATACTATCCGCGGCTATCTATTCCGCATTATCTGTGGCAGCTTCTGTGGTTGCTTCGCTTTCAGAAGCTCCAGCCCCGGTTGTGCTACTATCTTCAGACGCCGCAGCCTCGGTTGTGCTATCTGCTGTCTTCTTGCCTAATTTAACGAGGATATTATCAATCGCTGCCTGCAACTGATTATCTTTTTCTCCTTTAGATTCCTTATAGGCATCTGCGTCTAACTCCACTTCTACATCCGGTTTGATACCAACCTTATGGATATCATTTCCCTTCGGTGTAAAATATTTTGCAATTGTTACCTTGATTGCAGAACCGTCATCTAACGGGAACATTCTCTGTACAATGCCTTTTCCGAATGTGTTCATTCCAACCAGACTACCAATTCCATAATCTTTGATTGCGCCTGCAAAAATCTCAGAGGCAGAAGCACTGTAACCATTTACCAATACAGCCAATGGCTTCGTAAACTGCTGCTCCGCTGTCGAATTATATTCATCAATGATATTACCGTCTTTGTCCTCCGTATATACAATCTTGCCTTCCGGAAGCATATAATCTAACATCTTTACCGCAATGTCTAACAAACCGCCGCCATTATTTCTAAGGTCAACGATCAGTCCTTCCATTCCCTGCTTTTCCAGATCTTCAATTGCAGCAATATACTGATCTGCCGTCACCTCGTAAAAGCTTGAAACCTCAACGTATCCAATGTTGTTATCTAACATCTTGTATTCAACCGTCGGATTCTCCACTTTCTTACGTGGCATTGTATATTCATGATCTTTCGCATCGGTAGAACGATAAATGGTAAGTGTTACCTCTGTACCTTCTTCTCCACGAATCTTATCTACAACCGTATCCAGATCCTGATCACTGATATCTTCGCCATTTACCTTTGTAAGAATATCTTCCGCCTCAATACCTGCATCTTGGGCAGGTCCGTCAAATACCTTTGTTACCGTGATCGTCTTCGTGTCTGCCGCCTGGGATACCTGCACACCGACACCAACATATTCACCTTCCGTATCTTCCATAAAGCTTGCATACTCTTCTTTTGTGTAATATACAGAATATGGATCGTCGAGACCTTCCATATATCCCTTGATGATACCATCCTGTTTTGCCTGTTCATCCTCTTTAAAATAGAAGTTCTTATCCAGAATACTCTGAATCTTCTCTAACTTCTCATTCGTGTCTTTTCCAACAACATCACTGCTGCTTAACATCTTGACAGAAGTGTCACGGGTAGAGTCCTCTGTTCCCTTTGTTGTCATCTTAACACTGCCACAACCGATAAGGCTCACAGCCATTACTGTCATCAGCACGCTAGCGGCTGCTTTTTTCATCCATTTCTTCTTCATCCATATCCTTCTTTCATTTATACACTTTTTAGCGAAACAGTAGTAACGCAATGCTTATCCTACTGTATATATGTTAATATTTCGTGTTCTCGCTCTCTATAGCGTCTACTGCAGATAACTCAACGGATCTACATAGGCACCATTTACACGAACACCAAAATGACAATGTGGTCCGGTCGAAACACCAGTCGAACCCGCCGATGCAATCTGCTGTCCCGCTGTCACGGTCTCTCCAACCGATACAGCAAGCGATGAGTTATGCATATATACGGTAACCACTCCGCCACCATGATCAATACACACATAATTACCTTCGGCATAGTTATATGCTGCCACAATAACCGTTCCGGATGCTGCTGCTACAACTGCTGCTCCGGTATCACATGCAATGTCGATCCCTCTATGGTTTGAACTCGCTCCTGCAACCGGTGATGTTCTGGAGCCAAAATAAGAGGTGATCTGGTTATAACCCGGAACCGGCCATGTAAATACACCGCCTGTATAAGTAGTGCCACCACCACCTGCCGTTCCTCCATTATTCGAATTGGAATTCGCCTCAGCAGCCGCAATAATATTCTCTGCCTCCTGCTGTGCCTGTGTATATTTTTGAAGCTCTTCCTGCTGGCCTTTGATCGAAGTGTTATATTCATCAATCTGACTCTTCTTCTCTTCCACCAGCACTTCCATATTTTCTTTTTGTTTTGCCACTTCCTCCTGAAGCTTCTCATTGCTTTCAAGATCTTTATCTAATTTCATCTTGATATTGGCAACCTGCTCTTTTGCCGTCTTTAATTCCTTCAGGATATTATAATCATACAGAGATACCTGCGACACATATTCCGTCTTATTCATCATATCCGTCATGGAACTTGCTGTCAGCAGCACATCAAGATAACGTTTGTTGCCGGATTCATACACCATCTGAATCCGCTGCTTCATCTCATTATACTGCTGTTCCTGTGCCGCCTCCGCTTCTTTCAGATTCGCCTTGGTATCTTCAATCGTTGCCTCTAATTCTTTTTGATTCTCTTCCAGATGTGAGATCTCCAATTGAAGCTCATTTAATGATTTATCCAATTGTATTACATAATTCTCCAGGTTATTCTTGGCATCCTTCAGGTTGTCCAGAATCTCCTGTGCCTTCTTTTTCTTTTGCGAATATTCTGCCGCATCTTTACGTGCCTTATCCACTGAAGCGTCTGCCGAACCATCATCCGTCTGGGTTGTGTCCGTCTTGGCCTCTGTTGTACCAGTTGCCATACTCACCGCTCCCTGTGGCGAGATACATCCAACCGCCAAAGCAATCGCTAGTATATTACAAAATAACATTCTGGGTCTTTTGTGAAACACGGTCACACCTCCTATACCCTTAAATGTTTGTGTGTTGTGATCAGACTTCCAAAGAATCCAATTCCAACACCCATCAATAACGCAATCGGTGCTAATCCCTTATACACCTCACCAACTGACACAAAATGCATCAGATTGGCTACTACTGTAAAATGCTGTGTCAGATAATCAATCACTCCATTATACATAAAATAAATGATACCTAACGGGATGATAGAACCAACCAGTCCGATCAACACACCTTCAACTAAGAACGGTGCACGAACAAATATATCCTTTGCGCCGATCAGTTTCATAATGGCAATCTCTTCTTTTCTGACAGATATACCAATCGTGATCGTATTACTGATCAGGAATAAGGAAACCAGCAATAAAATAAGAATGACTCCGATAGAAGCATATCCCACCAACCGGTTCAACGCGTTCAGACTCTTTGCCGTTCCGTCACTGCTGTTGACACGACGTACATTCTCAATCTTCTCAATCTGCGATACGGTATCTTTCTGCTTACTGATATCTTTGAGCGTAATCTCATAAGAGGAAGAATTTGCCAGCGGATTATCATCTCCAAATACGGAGTGTACATAATCCTCGTTGCCACCATACACATCATCCACATAATTATTCCATGCCTTATCTGCAGACACATAATAAATGGTATCAATATTCTTAATGGCTTTCAACTCATTTCCAATCTCTGCAATCCTGTTTTCATCTGTCCCTTCATCAAAGAAAACTGAAATTGTTAACGTCTCCTCAATCGACTGTATCTCATTCTCCATATTCAACACAATGGAATAAAATATACCGAATAAAAACAAACATGCAACGATCGTTCCTACAGAAGCAAGGGAGAAGAGAAGATTACGGCGGATATTCTTAAGTCCCTGTTTGATACTATAACCTAATGTATTAATCTTCATCGTGATAACCACCCTTTTCCTCATCGCTGATGATCTTGCCCTTCTTCAGCGTAATGACTCTCTTTTGCATAAGATTGACAATATCTTTGTTATGCGTTACAACAACAACCGTCGTTCCTCTCCGATTAATGTCCTCCAATAACCGCATGATCTCCATTGAATTCTTCGGATCCAGATTACCGGTCGGCTCATCCGCCAAAATGATCTCCGGCTGATTCACAATTGCTCTGGCAAGTGCTACTCTCTGTTGTTCTCCACCGGAAAGTTCCTTCGGAAACTGCTTATACCTGTCTGCTAGTCCAACCATTGTCAATGTTGCCGGTACCTCTCTCCGGATCTCCCGCATCGGCTTTTCAATCACCTGCTGTGCAAAGGCTACATTTTCAAACACGGTACGATCCTTCAACAAGCGGAAATTCTGGAATACGACACCGATCTTTCTTCGTAACATCGGAATCTCTTTTCTTTTTAACTTACTATATTGCTTGTCATCGACAGAAATCTCACCCGATGTCGGATTCATTTCTTTTAATAATAATTTGATCAATGTTGTCTTTCCTGAACCACTGCTGCCGACAACAAATACAAACTCCCCTTTATTGATATGAAATGTAACATCATCCAGTGCTTTTGTTCCTGTCGGATACTGCATGGTTACATGATCAAGCACAACCATAATGGTGCTCCCTTCTGTTCATTGTGTATATTAGTATTCTAATGACTCCATGTATTTCATATATTTTACGACCATTAACGCAATCTTAAATGTGATCGCATCCTCAAATACACGAAGATCCAAACCGGTACTCTTTTGTAATTTGTCAAGACGATATACCAATGTATTACGATGGATATACAACTGTCTTGATGTCTCAGATACATTCAGGCTGTTCTCAAAGAACTTATTGATCGTTGTGAGTGTCTCTTCATCGAAATCATCCGGTGAACGGTTCTCAAAAATCTCCTTGATAAACATCTTGCAAAGCGGAATCGGAAGCTGATAGATCAAACGGCCGATGCCAAGATTGCTGTATGCAATAATATTGCGATTGCCATAGAAGATCTTTCCTACATCTAATGCCATCTTTGCTTCCTTGTACGAACGTGACACTTCTTTGATCTCATTGACAATCGTACCAAACGCTACATGTACGGAAGACATTGCCTCGGTATTCAGCATATCAACGATAACCTTCGCTGTCTTGTTCATATCCTCATAGCTTTCATTCTGTTTTACCTCTTTGACAAGAATAATATTCTTCTCATCCACCGCGGTCACAAAATCCTTTGCCTTGCTGGAGAATATGTTCCGGACAGTCTCTAACGCATTATTATCCTTTTCGTTCTTTGTCTCGATGATAAATACGATTCTTCTGACATCCGTATCAATATGCAGTTTCTTTGCACGGTTGTAAATGTCAACCAGCAGCAGATTATCCAATAACAGATTCTTGATAAAGTTATCTTTATCGAATCGTTCCTTGTAAGCAACTAACAGATTCTGTACCTGAAATGCTGCAATCTTGCCGATCATGTATACGTCATCCGCCTCACCTTTTGCAATAATGACATATTCTAACTGGTTATCATCAAATACTTTAAAAAACTGGTACCCCTGTAACATCTGGCTCTCTGCCGGAGAATCCACAAATGCAAGAACAGACTGCTCATATTCGTCCACGTCACGAAGTGTGGATGCCAATGCTTTTCCCTCGGTATCCATAACACACAGATCAATTCTTGTAATTGCTTTGATTCCTTCGATGGTATCTTGTAAAATCTGGTTTGATATCATTCCATTCACTCCTTCTTTATTGTAAAAAACACCTACCCTATATTTTAACGGAAATCACCCGAAAAAGAAAGTAAAATTTCTATAAATGTGTAAGAATTTTCACCCCGGCATCTTTGGATAACGGATTGCGTTTTCCATAGTCAAACAGACAATAACAGGTCTTATCTTCATTGGTATCCACCGCATCTGCCGATTGTAGGTAATCACTTGTCCCCTCTGCCAAGATCCACGCCGCCGATTTTGAGGAAACCGGTTCAATATGCATCATCCGCGCCGCAACCTTAGAGTCATATCCCTCCTTCATAAGCCAAACCTCATCCGTTCCGGCATTTTTGAAAAACTGCTGATAAACAATCTTATCAATCGGTTCCTCCGGTCTCCATGCCGGACGGCTCTTCGCATTTTCTCTTAAATAATAATCATATGTGAGCAGATCATCCAATACCGTCATCGACAGATTCGTTATCGTCGGATCGGCAATTGCAAACTGACGCAGTGCTTCATACCGTGCCTCTCTTTTAAATCCGATTCCAAACAGATCATTTGCTTCATAATAATCACCCAGTGCCGCATAGAAAGAAAATGCGGAAGGATAAAAAGAAAGCAGATACGGAATCGTATGTGCAAACTGATCACTGTTGTAATACACTTCTACCATTTCTTCCACTTTTTTCAAAGCCAATATCTCATCATAAGAAATCCATTTTGTACATAGCACTTCATATGGCTGATAATCCTGATACTGTAAATCATATGCCTCCACCTGTTCTTCCATGTACGATCCTTTTAACACTTTTAGGAAACCAAGCTGTAACTGATCCGGTTTCATGTCATATGCTTGATCGAATGATTTCCGAAATGTGATAAAATCCTCATATGGCAATCCCGCAATCAGATCCAAGTGCTGATGAATATTGTGCATGGCATGTACTGCGAGCATATTCTTCTTTACTTTCTCGATATTCATCGTGCGATGAATCTCTTTTACCGTTTCCGGATTCGTCGACTGCAGACCGATCTCTAACTGGATCAAACCGGGACGCATATGACGGAACACTTCCAGTTCCTCTTCGCCTAACAGATCTGCGGATATCTCAAAATGAAAATTCGTAATGCCATTATCATGTTCTGTAATATAACGCCAGATTGCCAGCGAATGTTCCCTTTTACAATTGAATGTCCGGTCAATAAATTTCACCTGTGGCACCCGGTGATCTAAGAAAAACTGAAGCTCCCGCTCCACCAGTTCCATGCTCCGGAACCGTACCCGCTTATCAATCGACGACAGACAATAGCTGCACGAAAACGGACACCCACGGCTCGTCTCATAATACAGGATCTTATTCCGAAATCTCGCCAGATCTTTGTAAATAAACGGCACATCATCCAATGACATGATTGCCCTCGGCGGATTCTGATGAATCATCCCCGTTTCATCCCGATACATAATACCCGCAACCCGGTCAACATCCGCCTTTTGCGACCACACCTTCGTCATCTCATAAAATGTTACTTCCCCTTCTCCCTGAATAATTCCTTCTATGCAGACATTCTCCTGTAACAGTCTCTCGCTGTCAAAACTCACTTCCGGTCCCCCTAACCAGATCCGTGTATCCGGTGCAACTTTATGCAGTTCTTTTGCAATGGTTAGAATTTCGTGAATATTCCAGATATAACAAGAAAAGGCAACAACCGCTGCCTTTTCCTGATACAAAGACTGTAAGATTAAGTCCAGATTATGATTGATCGTGTATTCCCTGATCATAAGTTCTGTTTCATCATTTTTCAAATGTTCTTTCGCATATGCTTCCAGATCATATACTGCCAGATTGGAATGTACATATTTTGCATTTAGTGCCGCCAATACAATCTTCATTCTCATTCCCTGCCTTGTGTCTAATCTGCTTTACCGGCCAAATAATTGACAAACTGCTGTGCCGTACGTCCGGAGATTCCACCATGAGAAAGTTCCCATTTGTTCGCTTCTGCGCACAATTCTTCTTCTGACAATGTGATTGCAGGCTCTCTTGCTGCCAATTCTGTGACAATATGGAAAAATTCTTTCTGGTTTGGACGTGAGAAATTGATTGTCACACCAAAACGGTTTACAAGAGATAATTTCTCCTGCATTGTGTCTGACCGATGTAATTCTCCTCCGTCACCATGCTCTAGGTCATTTCTGTCATTCCATGTTTCTTTGATCAAATGTCTCCGGTTAGACGTTGCGTAGATCAATACGTTATCCGGCTTGGTCTCCACACCACCTTCGATCACCGCTTTTAAGAATTTGTATTCTATCTCGAACTCTTCAAATGACAGATCATCCATATATATAATGTAACGATAATTACGGTTCTTGATCATTGAGATCACTGTCGACAGATCTTTGAATTGATGCTTATAGATCTCGATCATACGCAGTCCCTGATCATAGTATTCATTGATGATCGCCTTAATGCAGGTTGATTTACCCGTACCTGAATCACCAAACAGCAGACAGTTATTCGCCGGTCTGCCCTCTACAAATGCCTGCGTATTGTCGATCAGTTTCTTCTTCTGTATCTCATAACCTACCAGATCATCCAACAGAACCGTCTCTGTATTGTTGATTGGAAAAATGTCTACCTTATCTCCGATATTCCGAATACGGAATGCCTTGTTCAGTCCAAACATTCCAACACCATAGTCTGCGTAGAATTGCGTTACCTCTTTAAAAAAGCCTTCTCCATCATCACATTTTTCTAATCGTTTTGATAATTCTCTGACTTTTTCCGAAACATTATAGTTGTACATTCTCTCTTTTTTAACGATTGCTTTATAATTGGAGATCGTAGAAAAACAATCAATCCCTAACTCTTTTTCAATCTCATAGAAATTATAATCAAACAATTCTTTGAAGATCTTAAAATCGTTCATTGCAAAATGATTCACACTGCCATCATTGGCTCCGACCTTCTCACTGGTAAGCGTAAATGAATTCTCATTTGTCATCATAACAAATGTCAGATAATTATGCCACAGGTTATCATCAAATCCATAGTCAGTCGCCAGATCCAGCAATCTCTTGATTTCTCCATAAATACGGGTGATCAGGCTCTCTTTGCTGATATGCTTTTTATCTTTCATTTCCTCTAACTTAGAGGCACTGAAAGCAGAAGAACTTCCCAACACATTCTCCTTATACCAGTCAAAATCCTCAAAGATTGCCGCCAGATGTTTTAAAATGCTGTCTTCTCCCAAATCCCGATATACGATTAATTTTGACACCTGCTTATACATATTCCGTTCCTTCTTTCTTATATCTCATTCGTTCTATCCTATGTTATTCCATAATCTCGCCGGTCTCAACATCCACATTCCGGACACTGATTCCATTTACTTCCACGCTGTCATTTACTTCAATCATAATGTACTGTCTGCCATCGATCATTCTTGTCTCCACCAGATCTGTACGTTCCGGTTTGACCTTTATAACAACATCCGGCATCTTAATATCAAAGCTCTTTGTACTGGCTACAGTCGCTGCTGCAAACTTCGGCTGTTCTTCATCACATACAATGCTGTCAAATGCAGTTTCAAACTGTTCCAACGCCTCCTGCTTCACACCGCTGTCCTCCAACAGTTTCCGCATATCCATCTTGTCCAGCTCCGGCGGTTCCGGTGCATCTTTGCGGTCTTCCACATACTCATTCAGATTCTCATGAATCGTCTTAACCGTATCAAAATCACACTGTTCTCCCAATGTATTCTCAATAATATCCTGAAATGTCTCCTGCTGCGCCTTATAGGTCAATGGCGCACCACATCCTAATGTCTGGTCGATAAATTCATCCTGTAGATTCTCTGAATTCTTAGAATAGTACAGTAAATTATGCACATCGGAAGTCCGGTCATTAAATGCCGGAAATAAGAATCCATGAATCGGTGCCGCAACCACCCAGTCTCTGATCCGACTCTCAATACTGTTGTTCTTCTCGTTGTAGCAAAGACCTGCATCTGTCAGTTTAACCGGGCAGATGCTGCATAGAATGTAATCATACACTTCTTCTGATGCATCGTCATTCTCTATTCCGTCACTCGTTCTTCCCGGCACATCATAGGTTGCATAGATCAAAATGATATAATAATGTTCATCATAATGATACGTCTCGATCACCTTATCATAAAACTGTTCTAATAACGTATCATCTTCTAACTTGGAATTCTTCAGACGAAGCAAAAACTCCTGTGTTCCACCCTCTGCTTCCTGATCATTAGGGAATTCCATATTTAACAGATTCTTACCGATCGTACCGGACATCGTACCCTTAAATATCGTAAAATACTTAAAGTTCTCTTCCTCTGTCAAAGTCAGAAATGTCTGTGCCAACTCTGTCTTCTTATTCTTATCGCCATCCACATAACAGCCACAGATTCTGGAGATTGTACAATTCTCCGGTGTAAACTGCTTCTTAATCTCATTAATCTCTTTCTTGTTCATGTCTTGTTCCTCAGTATATTCTTTCTGTTATATCATACAACGCACATACACAAATGGATCTGTGATCAGCTCCACAACTTCGCCGGATACACTCCGTCTGCGATCATCTGCCGGAACCCTTCCTGTGCAATCGCAATATCTTCCCGATATGTGATGCCGATCCACTTGTCATTCGTCTCCCGGACTTCCACTTCTACCTGATCCTTATGTAAAAGATCACCGACACGGATTGGTATTAAATACTCCTTCTTCAATGGATCTTTGCTGTCATCCTGTAAGAATTCCACGAATCCGTCTTCTAACACTTTGAATAATTCCGGTCCCGCTGCCCACATATTCATGGAAACATGTGAATCCGGCGTGATCCACTTCATTACTTCCGCATCATCACATTGTACGTTACCTGCTGTATCCATTGCAATTCCGGTTGTCTCCACTACTTCCTGTAACATCTCATTGTCATCTACCACGCAGACACCCCGTGTTACCGTTCCGTTCTCGCTGACTGTATTCTTCAGAATAAATCCTGCCATTGCCATCTGCAATGTATCAGAATCCGGATGCTCTTTCGTCAGGAAATCATGTAATTTACAAAATGCTTCCTTCCCGTAATAATCATCTGCATTGATGATCACAAACGGCTCATGCACTACATCCTTGCAACAAAGAACTGCCTGTCCGGTTCCCCATGGCTTCGTTCTTCCTTCCGGTACAGAAAATCCGTCCGGTAACTGATCTAACGCCTGATATACATAATCAACTTCTATCTCTTTGGCGATCCGGTCTCCGATCACCTCTTTGAATTCTTCCTCAATATCCTTACGGATTACGAACACGACTTTATCAAATCCTGCCTCTTTTGCATCATAGATTGAATAATCCATAATGATCTCTCCGCCTTCTGACATCTTTGCAAGTTGTTTAATTCCCGTTCCAAATCTTGAGCCGATTCCGGCTGCCATAATAATTAATGTTGTCTTCACTCTGTACCCTCCAAATTGTATCTCATGTCCGTGTTATAACGAATATCTCCTATATCTTTCTGATGTGTTCATACAAAAATGTGCTTTACTATTATAACAAAAAGCATAACAATATTCAACTATGCTTTTCGTAGACATTTTCCGACATTTCATACAATTCATTGGTAGAAATGGACAAGAGAAATCTCACATACTATCCGGGTTGCAATTGACAAAGCTCTTAAGTCTTCTATATAATCCTCTAAGTCCATACGTTACAACAATACCCGCCGCAAATCCCACAAAATTCAATAGCATCTCCCTCATATCACAATGCCGCCCCGGAATTCCGATCAACACCTTGCCCGCCTCTGCAAAAAATGCCAGCCCCATACCGGACACAACAAATAAAAATGTACGAAGTTTCTTAGCGGTCATCTCCATCCCCAGCAGCAGCACTCCCAACATGCCATATACATATAGTGTGATCACATGTGCCGCTGTCCGCAAGCGGTGATCCCATAACATCATTTCGTTCCAGTCATTCGTATCAATACCACACAGCCGGAACAGCCATGCCGTTAAATGCTGACTGGTAGATGCTGTATCCGTGCCATTCTGAAAAGACAGGTAAAGGATAATTCCCGCCCATGCCAGCAGAACAATCGTTAATATATACCGTTTCCAATGACGTTTTTGCATTACATCTCACTTCTCCTTCCACCATTCCAACAGATTCTCTACAGACGGATTGGCATTCTCTGCCGACCAGACCATTTCAAAATTCAGCGTCTCGGCAGTTCCGTCACTCTTCATCACCGGAACGATCGCCAGTTCTTCATTCCGGCTATATGGTCTGACAATATATTCCGGCAGCAAGCTCACACCCATCTCTAATGCCGCCATCAGCATAATCGTCTCCGGTTCTTTCTCCACCGCAACTACCTGTGGCAAAAATCCACCTCTTTGATATACCCAGAGCATCTCCTCCATCTCATCTCTCGATCTCGCAGCCGGCTGCATGATAATAAAGGACTGATCTTTTAATTCCTTACATTCTATCTCTTTCCTTTCTGCCAAAGGATTATTGCGTGACATCGCAACATACAGCGGATAGCTCCGGATATACTGTCGGTTCATATTCTCGTATACCCTCTGATGCGGCTGCACAGTAAATGCAATATCACACTCTCCCTTTTGCAGATGTTCCATCAATCCACTCATTGTATTCCGTAAGAACTTTAACTTGATATTCGGAAATGCCTCATGGAATCCACGAAGCAGTTCATAACAATCACTCTGACCAAATCCACTGATAAATCCAACCGATAACTCACCATCCATACCGGTTGACGCCATTCTCGCCAGACGTATTGCTTCATCACTGCGCTTTAAGATTGCTTTCGCCTCTTTGAGATACACTTTTCCCGCCGTTGTCAATTCCATATGATGCTTATCCCGGATAAACAACTGTACCTCAAGCGTCCGCTCCAACGCCTGTATCTGCTGTGTCATCGCCGTCTGCGAAATATAACATTCCTTTGCTGCTTTTGTAAAATTTAAATGATGTGCTGCACACACAAAATATTCTAATTGATTCAGATTCATTCTATCCTCACCTCGTTATAAGTTTTACTTATTATTTATTTGTATTATATCATTAGACAAAAGTGTTTTCCAGTGCCATAATAAGAAAAACTTGGTCAGTTACGATTGAACACTGACACCATTTATTTTAAAAGACAGGAAATTATAAGGAGGACAAAACCATGAATCACAAAATTCCATACAAAATATATCTTACAGAGGATGAGATTCCAAAGAGCTGGTACAATCTGCGCGCCGACATGACCAATAAGCCGGCTCCCCTGTTAAATCCAGGAACCTACCAGCCTTTAACTGCCGAGGAACTGGCGCCGATCTTCTGCAAGGAGCTGGTTGCCCAGGAATTAGATGATACAACGCCATTTATCGAGATTCCGGAAGAGATCCGTGATTTCTATAAAATGTATCGTCCGGCACCACTTGTAAGAGCTTATTATTTAGAAAAAGCCTTAGACACCCCGGCCCACATTTATTATAAGTTTGAAGGAAATAATACAAGTGGAAGTCACAAATTGAATTCCGCTATCGCACAGGCTTATTATGCAAAGAAGCAGGGACTGAAAGGTGTCACTACCGAAACCGGAGCCGGTCAATGGGGAACTGCACTTTCCATGGCTTGCGCTTACTTTGATCTGGATTGTAAAGTATATATGGTTAAGGTATCTTACGAGCAGAAACCATTCCGAAGAGAGGTTATGCGTACCTATGGAGCAAATGTTACTCCATCCCCATCCATGGATACCGAAGTCGGTCGTAAGATCTTAGCCGCTCATCCGGGAACGACCGGTTCTCTTGGATGTGCCATCTCTGAAGCCGTTGAAGTAGCAACCCAAAACGAAGGCTACCGTTATGTATTAGGAAGTGTACTGAATCAGGTTCTGTTACATCAGTCTATCATCGGTCTTGAGACAAAAGCTGCAATGGATAAATATAACATTACCCCTGATATTATCATCGGATGTGCCGGTGGCGGTTCGAACTTAGGCGGTCTGATTGCACCATTTATGGGTGAGAAACTCCGTGGCGAAAAAGATTACCGTTTCATCGCTGTAGAACCTGCATCCTGTCCAAGCTTCACAAGAGGAAAGTTTGCATATGATTTCTGCGATACCGGTATGATCTGTCCATTGGCAAAGATGTACACATTGGGAAGTGGATTCATTCCTTCTCCAAACCATGCAGGAGGACTTCGTTTCCACGGTATGAGTTCTACACTTTCCCAGTTGTATCATGATGGCTACATGGAAGCAACTTCTGTAGAACAGACTTCTGTATTTGAAGCTGCTGAATTCTTTGCAAGAGCAGAGGGTATCCTTCCTGCACCGGAAAGCTCACACGCAATCCGTGTTGCAATTGACGAAGCACTGAAATGCAAAGAAACCGGTGAAGCGAAAAACATCCTATTCGGCTTAACCGGTACCGGTTACTTCGATATGTTTGCTTACGAGAAGTTCCATGACGGTAAAATGAGTGATTATATTCCTACTGATGCAGATTTGCAGGCCGGATTTGATGGCATTCCAAAATTTCCGGGAAATATCGATCCTTGCACAGCGTGAGGGACGGACGTGCGAAACGGATAGAATATGAAAGCAGTTGTACGATGATAACTAAAT